>CEUX01043625.1_pt1 | contig 10773 bp, 6 predicted proteins | sample 531361 | NCBI WGS metagenome assembly CEUX01 (sample SAMEA2622736, study PRJEB7988) | marine metagenome | isolation source: saline water (ENVO:00002010), including
TTTTCTTTTACAATTTCTAACGCTTGATCATCAAGTTTGTTATCAGTCCTTTTTACGTAAGCCGAAAGTAAATCGATTACCAGTTGTTTTACTGAATCGTTCTTTAGGAATGCTAAAAGGATTGGCTTGATTAGTAGTGTCATGATACTTTGGGTCGATTAGTGGTTTTTCTTTGGTTTGTGTTTGTTCACTCTCATATTGAGAGATTGGAATAACGTCACTACATAAGTGATAGACTCTGGTTTTAGGTCGAATCATAAAACCTCTCTGCATAAATTTAGTGCAGTTATCTATTCTTACAAGCTCGTAATTCAATTGCATCTTTTCTATTTGTCTATCAGCTGCTGACTTACAACGTTCTATAATTCCTCCGTCTAGGGGTACCATAAAATTAAGTTGGCCACCCCAGTTCTCGTTTTTTACATAACTTTCATTTTCCATAGGGATACCAGGTCTAACATGATTACCCATATAGAAAGGTGATAGGGTCATTGTAGGACCATTACAGGATATTCCAGTTCCAAAGTTTTGACGACTGGGTGCTCCATTATTTTGGAATTGCACCGCCTGATTGGTCACATTGCCCGTTGCAGCAGCTACCGGATTACTAACATTAGTTGTATCTGGTTCTTCAGCATAGACAGGTATTCCTATTGAGAGAAGACTGACAAGGATGTAGTAGTAGAGGTGGTATCGATTTCTCGATCTATTTCTGTTAATGATAACACTTGACTGGCTGCTCTTGTTGTTATTTCTAGTGTGAATGGATCTCCTGCGGTTTCTATTTGAAAGACTTGATCTGAAGCTGAGATTCCTCCAGTTGCATCTCCATTTGTAGTATCTATTTCCACATTTTCTCCAGTCCATTTGTCTATAGCAGACCCATAGGTTGTTGTTTCTATGGTCTCTACTATTTCTTGGGTGGTTGTGGTTGTGCTCTGCATTGAGCCTTGGGTAAAGTTGGGTGTTACCAACTCTGCTCTCGTTACCGTGGGGGATACCAGCATTAAGAGTAAAAGCCATTTGTTCATACTTTTTTTTCTTTTTCCTCTTTTTTCTTGCTATTACTATTATTTGTAGTAATACCAAAGGTACTTAAAGTTCCAGTAAAAATACTTGCTGGGAACGTTATATCGCCACCTGGCGTTCTTTCAAACATAGGTATTTTCACATAGTTAAGAGTAATAATAAAACCACTCCATACTACAACACCTAGTCTAACAAAAGTACCAAGTATTTGAATTTCAGTTTCATGATCTTCACCGGCATCTTTTAACTTGCCAAGGAAGCTTTTTCTTTCTTTTCTTTTCTCTTCTTTTTCCATGCATCAACTCGTTTCTGTAGTTGTTTCTTAACGTGCTTTTGAATTGGTTCAAAGAAGGTCTGTGCAACAGTGGTGGTAGCTACAGCCACAACAGCCGTTGTAACAGCCGTTACCACTACCGCAGGTTCGGGTAGTGGCATTTGAATATCTAAAATTGGTATATCTACTTTTGGAATATTTGTTTCAATCTTATCAGTATCTTCCGCTTTAACCCCAGCAGGACGCTGGAGATTACTTGGTGGTACAACTATGGGTGGAAAAGATGGTATTTTAGCTGATGGAGGTTTAAATTCAAGTGCATTTATTGGAGGTGGATTAGGTATTACTAATTTAGGGTGTCTTATCAGCAATTAACTTTGTTTTCCATGCATTTTTCACACTTGTAGTCCATACAGCATTACAAATAGCTTGTACTTCAGAACTTTCTCCAGATATATTAGTATCTACAAGGTTATCTGAACCATCTAGTGTACCAGGATTTAGTGTTTTACGTGCGAAAGTTCTGCTAATTTCTGCCCCATCTTCTTTAATAATAGTTGCAGTTCTTACTTGAACATATTTATATTGACTTACTACTTCAATTTTATCTTCTTCAGTTGATTTTACTAGTGCCATTAGGATTAATCTCCAATTAAAACAGTTTTAGGTTGCTGCGAAGTACGTTATTGTACCTCGTAAGGATGTATCATTATCGAAATCAGTGTTAGCTGCTGTTGTTGGGTTATCAGCTGCGCCTGTTGTATATGTCATTTTTAAAGTACTTCCAGTTGCATAGTACATTAGAGTAGCAACATTAGTACCAATATCATTCCAGTAAGCTGCTACACCACTTGCTTCTACAGAAGTACTAGCAATCAAGTCATCAACTGCAAATGGTAATCCTGTTATAGTGAAATCACCACTATCTGAGCCTTTATTACTTAATTCTAAATTAAACTGAAGAGTAACTTGTCTACCTATCTTTGTATAGACACCACTTTGAGTAGTATACGCTATACTAGTAGTACCACCACCAAAAGCGGCTGCTGGTGTCCAAGTACCTTCTTCATAGTCGTCAAGTAAGTTTACATTAGACCCACCATGAGCGTGGAAGTTAATACCATTACCCGCTGATGCGAATTTAAGTGTACCATCAACTCCTAATTCACCCGTACTTGAGTTGAACGTTAAGTTTGAACCACTCTTAGGTGCTAAATTACCTGTAGCTGCTGTTCCAAATAGTGGGAAACAAGTTGTATCACTACTTTCATCTGCTACTGTAACTGTTGTTGCTATAGCAGCTGTACCTGTTGTATCTTGATTTAAAGTTCCTATAACGAAATCAAGAGTATTATCTCCATCTTCATATGTAACTGAAATACCTGTTTCAGTATTACTAGTTACCATTGCCCCAACTGTATCCGCAATTGTTTCTGCAAGGGTAACTCCACCAATCGTCAAAGCATCAGTTTCTAAAGTTCCATCGAAGAAACCATCTTTCCATTGGAAAGTAGATGAACCTAAATCATAAGTATCATCTTTACCAGGTCTTACAGTACCGTCAGCTTGAACAACTAAATATGGATCACACTTAGCATAATAAATCTTAGTTACAAAACCATTAACAGTCTGAGAAGTTAAATCTGAGTTTGCTAATGTTACTCTATTCTGACCTTGTAAGGTTGCTGTAGCTGCTGCGCTACTACCTCCACCACCAGTAAAGCTAATAGTAGGAGCATAGTTATAACCTGAACCTATATTATTTACTGTAATTTTAGTAACTGCATTACTTGCAACAGTAGCCGTAGCTCTTGCTGCTTGTCCACAGTATGTCCACCAATGATCCTGTATAGATAATGTCTGGCTAGCATGTCCTGTTGTAGTTAGATCTATTGCAGAGCCACCTTCAGTAGCAGATAACTTAAAGTTATTTGTTGTTTGTTCTACTACATAATAAACATTAGATTTAAAGTTAGCTTCTGCATTATTAGCTTCAGTATTTAACCCTCCTATACCTGTTTCATAAGTAGTACCATCAGATTGAAGTGGTGTTCTATATTCTAATAATGTACCATTAGCTAATCCATGACTTGTAATAGTTATAGTATTATTACCTGTATCTACATCAGTCGTTGCAATAGTGTAATGTACTTCTTTTGTCTCTTTATTACCATCTGAATCAAGCGTATGAGTAGGTCCAACTGCACCAGTTGAAGTATGAGCTTTAGCACAAGTATATAGATGATACTCAGAATCAGTTGCTGTTTTACCAGGTACTTGATCTCCTAAAGCATATGCCGTAGCAGTAGTCCATGGAGCTTTACCTATAACAACTGTAGGTGTACCACTATAACCTGAACCACGATTAGTAACTTCTATATGAGCTACACCTGTGTCTGCAGGATTCTCTTGTGGATTTTCTAATACTTTAAAAACACCGTTAGTAGGTACAGTACCTGCACCACCAACTTTATTAAACTCTACATATACAGTATCACCTGGTGGATAAGAGAATGCGACTGGCTTACCACCAGAATTTGATGATTCTTGATGAGTTAGTTCTAGATCAAATCCTACTTGATTAAATGCGATAGAATCAGTTATAGCTTCAACACTTGTACCTCCACTTATAGTGCCACTTGCTGCATCTGTGACAGTAAAAGTATTTAAATCTGCAACAGTTTGTATCTCATAACCTTCAGTACCAGCTACTGAATCAGTTGCAGCGCCAGCAAAAGTTAAATGAACTTTATCACCTACTACAAAACCGTGATTAGATTTTGTAACTGTAATAGTATTAGATGCTCTTGCATACGTAGCTCCTGTTGTAGTACCAGGTAATTCATTCTTTTCTTTATATTTACCTGCACTGTTAGCTGCAATATCTTTAGTAGTTCCAGATATTACAAAATCAAAGTTATGGTTTGTGTCAGTACCATTAGATTTAGAAAAACCTAACCAACCAACTTCCATTGGAGTTGCTCTACCTGTATCTTTATCGTATTCAGTAGACCAATTAACTTGCCAAGATTGACGTAATCCTTCATTTACTGACCAGTCTTTAGTATTAGTTAAATTACCTTCATCTAGTAAGTGTATATCAGATACTCTAGGTACTACTGTTGTACCTTCACCATCGATTTCACGTGTAACTACTTTATTTGGTAAAACACCTCCATCTGCAGGATGAGCATAACCTTCAATACTACCTTCACCTAGTCTACAGTATCTATTAGTTATATAAACACCAGCAGTTGTATGTGCTCTACTTTGAGGTGCCCAGATATTATAATTATCTAAAGAACCACGATATGTAGATTTAGTAGCAGAAGATGACCATCTAACAGGTAGTTTAGGACCATCTATTGAACTGAATCCATCAACAGTTATACTACCCCAAACTTGTCTATCATTATCATTTGCAGTTTCAATAACACAAGGTGATGAAGCAATAGTACCTGATGCACTATCAGTAATTGTAAAAGTATCTGTTGCTGCAGTTGCTATCTTATAGTAACCTTTTGTTGCAGTAGCAGCTACATAATCCCAACGAGTTGTACCATCTACTATATTAGCACTTGTTCCACTTGGACCGTCTCCAGCACCTGCTGAAGTACCAGTAGTATCAGAAGTGTAGTGTTTACCATCATTTATTATCTTGTCTCCTGATGTATAAGCAGTATGTGTTTTCCACTCATAATTATCAAAATCAAATCTTATATAATCACCAGCTGCATAACCATGAGCTGCAGAACTAACTGTTATAGTCGTACCGCTTCTAGCATAAGTAGCTTCTTTAACAGGATATACTGGTCCTCTACCAAAACTACTTGTAAGTGACAATCCTCTTTCAGAAGCATGGAATCCATCAATAGTGATATTCTTTAAATTGACGTTTCTAGCACCACCAAATAACCATATAGGAGCATTTCTAAAACTAGTAAAAATTACTCCATCAGCATTATCAGTACGTAATGTAGTACTAGTTGGATATTTTGTTCCACTAGCAGATCTTGCATAACTAGCATACTGATAAGTAGAACCAGTAGCATTATCAACTACAGGAGAAGCTTGTCCAATAAATGGTGCGTTATTAGGTGATCCTAAATAAGCTCCTGAACGTGTACCACGGTGAGATGTAGCAGCTGCAGTATCACTACCAGTGCCTGCTGTAAAGTTAACGGCAGGATTAAAGTCATATCCACTACCTTTATCAGTAACTGTAACGGTAAGTACACCAGTCTTAGAAGCAGTCGCATTACGACCTTCAAATACAGTACCTAATGCAGCAGTTGCTGTAGCTTGCTTACCTTTATATTTCCATGTAACTTGATCATCTGTTATTGATGCAGCTGTAGTACTTGGACCTGTTCCAGAAGCAGCTGATTTAGCATCACCAGCTATTGCTATAACTTCATACCAATTACCACTAGCAGTATAACGCTTATTTCCTACAGCATATACAGTATCTTGTGCCCATGCTGTTCCAATAGTAATAGTAGGTGCAGAACTATATGTACCTGCATGTACTACATGAATCTCTTCTATTAGATCATTTTCGTTATCTCTACCATCACTAACTAAGAAGTTATTTACACTAACATTTTCATAGGAAGTAATTTTTAGTCCACTATGAGCTAGGTAAGTGTGTATCTCATGAGGTTCTAATCCAGCTTTACGTGGATACTGGTTAATCTGTCTTCTTCCATTTAAAGGAGCTATAACATCAATATTATTTAATATAACATTTCGTGCAGTAGCACTAGCACCAGTAAATTCAATAGTATTACCTTCTTCATCTGCTGCTGTAGTGGAACCATCTTCATCTATAGCATTAGTTCTATTATCTTTTCCATTCCAACCAGAGTGCTTAACATCTACACCATTTACACAGTTCAGAACTTTTAAACCATCAACAGTGATGTTAAATGGAGCAGGTGCATAGTTATGACCTTTAATTTGTAGACCTCTCGCACCCTTTTTAGCTGTACTGTTTGATAAATAAACAAAGCTACTGCCATCATCTATCTCATAACAGTTAGAGTTGGTATTAACGTAGTGTCCTTTAGTATTCTCTGAGAAACAATCATTTATCCATATATGATGAGAATAGTGAGTAGTGAAGTTATCATCACCTGCACCACTTGCATAACATTTCTCTAACCATACATAAGATGATGGTTCAGGGTCATATGTAACTGCATAAGTACCTACTGGAGATCTCTGATAACGTGGGGATGTCACATCAAAGCAGTGCTTAAATGCATCTACAGAGTGTACATCTTCTACTTTTACATGATTACTGTTACAAATAGAAAGGTTATCACCCCAAACTAGGTATTGATCTGTTTCATTACCCTCACTATCTAATGTTTTCTTAGTTACATCTCTGTTATTCTTTCTAAGAACACCATTAGTATGAGCAGTATCACAGTTACCATCAAGTTTAAATGATCTTAATGTAATATTATTACGTACACCATCAGTAGTCCGACTTCCACTAACAGTAGTGGATCGTGTACCTGTTCTCATTAATGTTACTTCACGAGCCGTAGCTGGTGACATTTTAATTATAGTATTCTGTGGTCCATCTCCATAGACATATGAATTACTAGGAATAAGTAACGTATCACTTATAAGATAAGTACCTGCTGGAAAATAAACACGACCATTACCTGCAGCTTCATTTAAACAAGTCTGTATTTCAGAAGTGTCATCATTTGTACCATCACCTTTAGCACCATAACTAGTAACATTATATATACCAGTTTTAGCTACTTCAGTTGTAGTCTCTATATCAGTATTATCATCTTCTTGAGCCCAGTATAGAAACTGATCTTGATTAGTATTTAAGTCTTTAGCTTTTAAAGAAGATCCTGATGCAAATACTGCCCATGCAGTTTCAACATCTGTCTTTCTATAAATATTTACATTACTAGTTCCACTAGCTGGAGCTGTATTAAATTTTACACGTGTAGGATTAGTTAAGAGTGTATATCCAGTAGAACCTGTAGCGTCTTTTGTATACAGAACACTTCCAACCTTTACTTTAACATCTGTAGTTTTTATTGTTGGGAAGGTATAAGTAAACTCAGTAGTACTACCATTCCCACTAAATAAATGCGAAGTTGTTGCCATTATTTATAATAATTAAATTTGTAAGGGTGGTTTGTATTCTATTTGTATATTGACAGTATGTCAGTAGTTTCTTTTGTTTTTTTCATTCTACGTATTTTAGCTTCTTTTTGTTCTTCTACTTCAATTCGGATAGAAGGATCATTCATTATAGAAGCCCAAGCTCTTCTACGTGCTCTCTGGAATATTATATCTATCTTTCTATTATGGAAATAATCTTTCCCTTCATATTCACCCCTATTACCTCTTTTAATATCTAAAAACATTGTTTCTAGAGAATTAATAACTTTAGGATCTTCAGCTAATTTATCTAATTGACGTTCTAAGTTTTGATCGCCTATAGCTTTTTGGAACATTGATCTTATTCGAGGTGAATCTGTTAAATCATCTCCTAAAGGACTATAATAAGTAGATAAACGTAAGTCGTAACCACTATTAAATAGTAATTTTCTACCAGGAGTATTATCTAGATTCAATGGTATAGGACTAGCTGCATTAAACATTCTAGTTATAGGATCATGATCTCTAAGAGGTCTACCATTTAACATATCATATTTAATTGGTAAATCTTCACCTGGTAAATATTCACTAGTTAAGTTTCTATTACGTAATGTTTGATCTATACCTGATCCTAATTCACGCATATAAGGACTTAAAACTTTACCTAATTCATTCCTTAAACCAGCTAGAGGTATTGTATTATTCATTAAACTAGCAGTGATTCTTGCTGCTTGTCCAGGACGACCACCAAATAAATCAACAAATTGCTGCATACCAGCTAAGTAAGATTTACTAGTAATACTTTGAGCTAATACTAATGATACTTTTTGTAATTGATCTTCAGTCCATTCTTGACCCATTAATTGACTAGCATCACCTATATCTGCTACTGTAGATAATACTAAATTAAAAGGTTCCATAGACTCATATCCGACTAATAATTCTCCTAATTTTATATGTCTAGGCAGATATCCAGCATCTAGCCATACTTGTCTTTTCTGTCTATCAACTGGACCATTTCCTGTTAGATTTCCTGAAAGCCAAGACCATACAGCCATCGAAGTAATAGAACTACCTATTGCAAGTCTACCAGTCTGCAAAGCCTTAGCGTTTGCTAATTCAGTAGCATTAGTAATACCATACTTACTTAAACCATCGATATTGTCTGCCGTAGCAAAGGCAATATCATTAAATTCTTTAACTAGGAAATTAAAACCTGGAGTATGTTTAGCAGTTAATTGAAGACCATTTACACCAGTCCTAGCGAATAGGAAGAAGGGTTTAGCCCAAGGATGAGCTTGGAATACCTGATTTAATCCTGCAGGGAATCCAGTTAATTCTTGAGTTAATGTAACTTCTTTACGTGCAAATTTAGTTGCTTCATCTATAATATTACCATCAGCATCAAAGATTTCTCTATAAAAATCATCTTCATATACTCTTATTAATTCAGGAGTTATTTCACTATAAGCAGTTAAAGCTCCTTTATTTTGAGCATCTAAAGCTGATCTCATAGCTTTCTCTCTCATCTTAGCTCTACCTAAAATATAAGCAAAAGCATCATCAGTTGCTGCCATTAACTTAGTAGAATAAGATAGAAAACTATTATCATTTAAAGATCTAGACATATTAGCCATATTAAACCAGGCTCTATCTCCATCTGTAGCACCAGATTTAGGGTTTTCTGCCCATCTTCTTAATAGTTCCCAATTCTCATTTGATCTAGTATATTCAGAGAAACGTGTCTTAACTGTAGCTAAATCACCACTCCAATAAGAATTTAATCTATTTTTAAATAAAGTAAATGATTCAGGTACACTCTCCATCATAGCATTAATGGAAGCTAAACCTGCTCTTAGTGTAACACTGTCTCCAGTAAAAGGGTAGCTGAAAGCCGCCCCTAAGGCTGTAGAGATAGGTCTTAAGAAGGTTGCGGTACTTGTACCCATAATAGCTCTCATAGGGGTCTTAGGACCGCTTAGAATGCTATGTATCATAACTCCTTCAAGTTCTCTTATGACAGCACCTGTCTGTTTCTTACCTTCAATCTCTCCTCCTTTAATCATTTTTCTAGCCCAATGATCAAAGTCATCAATAGTATTAACTGTTTTCATAGAAGAGAAAGCTTCGAATAATGCATTAAGCATATTCTCATCGGGATCATCTTTAGCTATCTGTAAAATAGACATAATTGATTCCCGTGTATCTGCCATATCTGCAGATAAAGTTTCTTGTAAATAAGATTGACGTCTACCTGCACCTAGTTCTCTAAAGTTTTGTGATTTAACAATTCTAGCTTTTTTAACTTCAGTTAAAGCAGTAAGCATAGTATCCATTATTTGATCAGCAGGTCCATCAATATCACCTAAATCTGCCCAATCTACAATTTCTCTACCTGCTATTCCTAAATCTCTAAGTTGACGTAGTAGAGTTCCTACAACTAAATCTACAGCTACTACATTTTTACTAGTAATAAGCTGTACTTCTTCAGGTGTACCTTTACCTATTATGTCAGCAGTTTCAAATATTTCTTGTAGATACTCTTCAGCTGGCATATCAGCTGCATTTCTACCTTGTGTAATGCGTTGATGAGCAGCAATAGAGTCTCCATATACTTCTACAAGTCTCTTTCTGCTATTACCAACAGCCTCTAATGTTTGTTTGAATTTTTCTTTACTATATAGTTTTCCTAAAACATCTTCAACTACTTCTTCACTGATATCAGCTTCTCGTGCTACACGTTCTCTTTGTACTGGTGTTGTAACAGAACCTGTAGAACCATCTTCAGAACCCCATTCAGTTCTTATTCTTTTCTGTTGTTGCCATACAATAAAAGGATCTTCTTCTGATATATGTGAAGCTTGATGTGGATCAGCTACAGGTTTATTCTTACTACCACGGAATTCGAATTCATTATTTCTTAATTCCTGTAATCCTTTTCTAATAGTTTGTACTTCAACACTTTTATTACGATTGGCTACTTGAGCTTTAACGAAGTCAGATCCTCTACCCAAAGCCATAGCTGCACTATCAAATACTGCACCAATACCCATACCTTCAACGATGTTTTTAAACTTCATCATTATAGGGTGATCAGTTTCTCTAGTACTTAAAGGTGTGTCTATAAAACCATAATGGTCTCTAAGCATAGCTAGTGCGTTGTCTCCGTCTGACTCCTTAGATATCAAATCAGATGCTGCACCAACACCAGCAGCTCTTACAAGGCTATTAGCTAATATACCTGTACCTGTTATGCCTAATCTTGCAGCAGTGACTTTAGCTGTAGGTATGATAGCAGCAGCCATTGTACCGAAATGTACGGTACCTCTTAATAA
>CEUX01003877.1_pt1 | contig 10760 bp, 26 predicted proteins | sample 531361 | NCBI WGS metagenome assembly CEUX01 (sample SAMEA2622736, study PRJEB7988) | marine metagenome | isolation source: saline water (ENVO:00002010), including
AACAAACCCTTTTTAACTTTTCTTTTACCGTTTCTTTTTAACTTATCTTTTAACTTTACTATTGCTTTATTAATGCTTATAATCTTTTATACTGTATATATGTAGTATTGTTACTGTTTGGTTTGGGTTGTGTAAAGTTTAATTACCGTTTAATGCACTAAATCAAGCGTTTAACAGACTTTTATTATTTATAGTATGTTTGTACCTAATATTAATTAAGTACAATCTCATAACGAGAAGTATATAAATATTTGGATTGTGTAAAAAATAATTGCCGAAATAACTTGCTTTGTAATAATATTAATTCCGATATTTATTGGTAATTAAACTTGCACAAATTAATATAAAGGATTTAAACAGATGAAAAAAGCACAACGTAAACAATTTTTATATGACAACTTTAAATTAAGAACTTTAAAATTTACTTGGACTAATAGTGGCGTAGTTAGAATAGTAAATTTACGAGGTGAAAAAACAAAATATCACGCTGGTGGCTATGGTTACGATAAACAGGGAACGTGTCTAGCTGAATTAATTAATGATCATTTTACTAATGAACTTAAAAAGCTAGATAGCAAAGACTATTACGGCTTATCACACTATAATACTAAAACAAATAAATACCAGCGTAAATCATCTAAATATACAAGATCATCTGTAAATGGTGGTTGCGGATTTGGATCTATGGAAAATATTTTAAATAAAATAGGGTTTAATCTACGTTTTATCTATGAAGACAAAGATTGCACCATGTACAGATTAGAAGAGTAAATCCTAACTGATGATTGCTAAAAGCATGAAACGCCTTTAATTAGGCGTATTGGGATAATTAAAATTAATATAAAGGATAAACAGATGAAATTTAAAACATATTTACCAATATTTACGGGCTTTTATGGATCACCATTTGAACCTGATGAAACAAACGAAATAGAATATATTAACGAGATAAGACAAGATAAAAATTTAAATCCTATAAATTATGAAGATTGTATATTTAATTATGATAAATATTATCTTGAATTGTCTGAAATGTTAACAGATGAAATTGAGAGCCAGCTAAAAGAATTTGTTTATTCAATAGAGTTTGAAAAATTAAAAAGTCCTAAATTTTATAATTTTGAAAATGATTCGATACATTGCAAAATAAAACCGAATAAAAAAGCTATATTGAATTATATTAAAAATAATTTCGACCTATGGGCTAAATATTTAAAAGAAAATTACTCTTCATGTAGTGGTTTTATTTCACATTATAGCAATAATCCAAACTCTAAAGATTGGAACGACTATAACCTAATAAACGGAACGCATCAGCTAGGATCTGTTTTAAATTTTATTGCAATGAATGAAGATATTACTGAATGTGATATTTATGATTGGGTTCTAGGTAATATTAGTTTAGAATGTGAAAATTTTGATAAACTAACTAAATAAACATACTTTTTTAATTATTAAGGTATAACACCAGCAAACAATAAAATACGCTTTAAGCGTACAAAATGGAGCAAATAGAATGAATATAGATAAATTTAACAAATTAATAAATGATAATTATAAAATTATAGTATGTTTAAAAAGTAATAAAAAATATACTAAAATGATATTAAAAACAATTTTAATAAATGATGATAGTAATATTGTTTATGAAATTTATTACAATCATTATAAAAAATATTTAAACAAAGATCAATTAAATTTTATTGAATATTATAATAAATCAAAATTATTAAAATTTAATGATATTGTTAATCTTAATATAAAAAGTAAACAAAATATATTAAATAAAGATGAGATGGGTTTATTGATAATGTATAAATCAATTAAAAACATGGAATATTTAGAACAAAAATAAAGGATAAAAACACAATGAGTATAAATATCAATAAACATAACGGATCAATAACTGTATCTACTATTTTTAATAATCAGTATATACATCAAACGTATTTTGGATATAATAAAATAGAATGCATACAAAGATTTAATCAATATATAAAGGAGTTATAAGATGGATAAAAAAGAATATAAAGAATATAAAAGTAAAGTTGAATTATTTTTTAAAAAAGAAGGTATAAATAACTTATCTCAAATTACTGATGATGATGGATATTGTGAGCCATATTTCAGCAGTATAAATTGTGATTGTTGCAATAGATCACTTGCTGGAGATCGTTATAAATGTAATAGTTATAATGATAAATATAAAGAAATTTACGAGTATTCAGTTTGTACTGATTGTGTTTATTATGCTGAATACGGCTATTTAGAAGATTAATTATAAATAAGGAATTATAAAAATGATTAAAGTAAAACCAAATAAAAATTACCATTCACTAGGAACCAATATAAGACTTGATAAAAACAAAGTTTATATAGGTGAAATTGCAACTAATCAACCTAACTATAAAAAACTTGGACTTATGTTTGTTGGTGAAATTTTATTAAATAAAAACGAATACAAAATAATAAAATAAATAAGGAATTATAAATGATAGTTTATATTAAAACTCGTATAAATGGAATTATAAAACAGAAGGCAATTTTTTTAAAACAGAATAATAAAAAAGGAAAATAACAGAATGAAAGAAGTTATAATTGATGGAATAAAAATAGATGTACGTAGTAATAAATGTGCCTATATCACTATAAATGGGATGGTTTTTTATTTAGAGCATAGTGAATGCGCACCTAAATTTGTAGATATATGGGAGGAAAACTAAATGAGTTATAATAAATGGATTATGAATAACATAGATCAATTACGTTATAATTATAAATCAAGGTATAAATTTATTAAGAATACTCCATTTTCTGAGTATTGTGATTATATTTATACAGGAATGAAAATTGGTGCATGGCTGCCAGTTGAATATACAATCGGAATTATATATAAGGAGGCTAAATAATGAAAGAATATACTTGTAATGTAGTTATAAAATTTAGCTGTAACAATTATAATGCTGAAAACATAGAAGAGTACAGAGAAAAAATCAAAGAATCTTTTTTAGAAAACCATAATATTGAACTTATGGATTCTGAAATTATAAATATAGAGGAGGCTAAATAATGAAAATAAAGGAATTAAAAAAAGAACTTAAAAGATTAAAAGATATGATGCTAGTTATAAACCTAAAACCCAATTATCTTTATTATAATATATGCTTATAATTTCACCTTTATATCTTGAGTTTGAGGATGTACAGAGCCTACCCCTCGTTATATCAACAAAGGTCGCTCTGTACAATTTCACCTTCATAGAGCCGTCGTCGTCGTATTGTACAATTATAATCATGCAAAATTATAATATGCTTATCTACTTTCAAGTTGCATCTTTATTCGGAGGTGGTGATAAGTACGCCTCACCTTATATGGCTATCCGAAAACCCCTTTTAGTAACCATTTTGAAATCTTGTAACCCTAAAAGATTTAAACCAACAAATTACAAGCGTGGTAAAGTTATAAATCATAATTATAAATATGCAAGTATAAAAGGAAAACCCCTGAAATGTGTTGGTTGTAGCATCTCAAGGGTTTTTTAAACAGAATGTGTTCGAACATTATAAATTACAAAACGTATTCAATCGTTAGCAAATGAAATTAATTATAAATAGTTGTAAATTTTACTTGCACAGAATTATAAATTAGTGGTAATATTTCTTACTCGCAACTAAATTCAATAGAGGGTTGTAGGTATTATTTCAAATATCAAACGATTGTCCATATTATTACAGCCCTCTATGGAATTTAAATAATGAGCAATTACAACAGAATGAATTATAAATCAGGAGGTATATTTTGAATCGGATTAAAGAAGTAATCGCTTTGTCAGGATTACGAAAAAACTGGATCGCCAACCAAATTGGAGTACATCCATCTCATATTAGTATGTGGATTGGTGAGGAAAGGCATCCAAACAAGGCTCGAATAAGAGCATTGTGTAAATTGCTGGGGTGTAAGGTGAAAGATCTATATCCACAAGGAATAAATAAAAAAGGAGAACAGAATGAAAAATAAGGAGAATAAAATGAAGTATGTAGAAGTTAAAGTGTCTGATGTGATAGAAAGTAAATACAATCCAACAATAAGAACAGACAAGGAGAATATTAAATATAAATCTTTAAAGGAAAGTATTTCTAGAGATGGATTACTAAATCCAATTTTGCTCGCAAGGAATGGTAAAAAACTTGTGGCAGGACATAGAAGATTAAATGTGTTTAAGGATTTGGGAATTAAATATATACCTGCGGTTATAAATAGTCATATAACCGATAAAAACTATGATGAAATGTTTGTTGCCGATCACAAAGATTCTATGCCATTAACATCAGTACAAGAATGCGAAAGATATTTAATGGGAGCAAAGTGTATATCTGACAAAACTTTAAAAGCAATTAAAAGGCTTGAGAGAATTGGTGGAAAAGAAACTATAAAAAGGATAGTTAGAGAAAAAAGATCGCCCAATACATACTTGATAGGTATTGATTTTTATGTGGGATATGTAAAAAAACGAGGTAGCTTAAAAGCTGAACGACAGGCATTATATTGGATGTTTAATATTGGGCGGGCATACCAATTAAAAACTGCAATTAAATCGCTAGCAGATGCTAAAATCATTCAAGATTGTGTTGAGAATAGAAAGCCTTTAAAAATAGATTGGCTACCATCATAAATAACTAAATAAAAAAGGAGAACAGAATGAAAGATAAAACACTACAAGAATGTTTAAATTATATTCAGGTAAATTTAAAAGCACCTAAAAATATGCACAACAACTTTGGTAATTATAAGTATAGAAATTTAGAGGGTATACTTGAAGGACTTAAACCATTACTTGAAGAAACTGGCTGTATAGTTAGAGTAACCGACAACATAGAGATGCTTGGTGATCGTTATTACATAAAAGCTACAGCTAGCATTATAAAAAAAGATGATATTATTGAATGTCATGGATGGGCAAGAGAATCTGAAGATAAAAAAGGCATGGATGCCTCGCAGATTACTGGTAGTACAAGTAGCTATGCAAGAAAGTATGCAATGAATGGATTGTTTGCAATAGATGATGTTCAAGATGCTGATAGTATGGACAATAGTTACACTATAACAGACGATCAAAAGCGCAGGTATCAAGATTTATTACATTCAGGAGTTTACGAGGGTGAACACAGAAAGATGAATAAATGGTGGAAAGGTTTCACAACTAAAGAGCAAGCAGAAGAAGGCTTAAAAGCTATGCAAGCTCATGTAGATAAATTATTAAACTAAAAAGGAGTTAAAATGGCTAGTAAAGAAAATAGCGGTGCATTATTTAAAGAAGAAAAGAAATCTGAAAAGCACCCTGATTATAAAGGTACTTGTTTGATAGGTGGTGAAGTGTATTATATTGCATCTTGGATAAATGAATCACAAGAAGGTAAAAAATATATGAGCCTAAAATTTACACCAAAAGAAGAACAGGCAAAGTATAGCAAGGAAACAACAAATGCTACCTCTAAACCTGAATTTTCACAACCAGTATCTACACCAGTTACCAAGACGGAAGATGAATTACCGTTTTAAAATCTTAATATCGGATGGGGTGGGAAAAGATAGATGGGCAGATGCAGACAAAGTATTTGCCCATCTTATGGAGAGATACACCAAAACCATCCCAAAGGGTGATAAGCCAAAACCATATAAAGAAAAGGTTGAGCATTTCTTTGTAACTCTAGATATTGAATGGACTTCCGCTTTGCGCAAGGCTTATCCAAATGTAGATATTGATACAGAGCTTAATAAATCTAAAATGTGGTTATTATCTAATACGCCCAAGCGTAATCTTAAAAAATTTGTTAATAATTGGATGTCTAAAGCAATGACAACTAAACAGAATAAAACAACAGAGGCAGTTAAATATAAGAAATATGTAGCACCAGTTATAAATGAAGATGACATAGCCTCACCTGAAGAAATAAAAAACATATTAAGGAGAAACAGATGAATTTATTTGATGTATTTGCAGAAGCATTTGAACCAAAGGAACAGTTTAAAATTATATTATGTGATGGAGATTGTGGTGATTGCTATAAAGAAGAAGATCTACATAGAAGTGATGATGGTTATGATATGTGTAGAAGCTGTATGTTTAATCATCTAGCAGAAGAAAAATGCGAACAGTAGAAAATATAGCAAAAAACATGAGATTTAATGATCATTGTGTTGATGTTTGTAACCACTATTGCGACAAGAAACCAAAAAAGTGTAACTTCTATGATTGGTTTACCTATTTAGATGACAAGTTTATAAAAAAAATGTGTGAACAATGTGCATTAAGAGAAATTTGGGGCTATAATTATAAACAAAGGAAAGGTTATAAAAATTGGGCAACGAATTAATATATTTTGCAGTAGGTTGTTGGGTTGGTTTTATTTGGGGTATTATAACTATTGGAATTTTAAAAAAGGAAAATAAAGATTAAGCAGGCTCGCTTCTATATAATGTATTGCCTTATGTTCAGCGAATCCGCACTTTCGCATAGCAGCCTGCTTGTTATTCAGTGGTCAATCTACTCCTTCATGGTCTGAAAGCGAGGAGCTGGATACTGGAGAGTTGCTTCGAGGCTGCTCTCCAAAATTTTCCACAGCTAGCATAACTATAGGGTAATCTTCACCGAACTAGGCTAGGATTGTTAGCATAAAGGTGGGAAAAGGGGGGATGTCGGAATCCCCCCAAAAAATTAAAGGAGAACAGAGTGAGAAAAACATACGAAACAGAAGAAGATAGAAAAAGAGAACAAGAAACTGTAAATCATATCCAAAAATATATGGGAGATATGAAAATTTCACCTTCTTTGCCTTATAGCTACACAGTTGATAGAGCTGTGATTATAAATGCAGATATTAGGGCATGGTTAGAAATAAAATGTCAGCAGTATAAATTAGAATACTATACCCTTCCTGAATATTGGTTGTCTTTAAGAAAGGCAAATGAGGGCATACAATGGGCAAGAGTTACTAAAAGACCATTCTTTTTAATTGCCACATTTAGTGATGTAGGGGTTAGATTTACAGAGATAACACTTGATTGCTTGCAGAATTATAAAATTGAATACGGTGGAAGAACTAGGACACAGAGAGATGCAGAAGATCAGGAGTTAATTTTAAAAATACCAGTAGATAATTTTTATAAAATAGAAGAATTGAAGGAAAGAATACAATGAAACTAAGTGAATGTTGCAATGCGCAATTAATGAAATATGACCATAAATGGAATGATGGCGTTTGTAGCAAATGTAATGAGCATACTATAGCAAAAAAGGAGTTAGAAGATGAATCTGCATGAATCGTTAAATTTATGTGAAATGTGTGATAAGCTAGAAGGTACTAGAAGGGAAGATAATATTTTTGTATGTGAGAAGTGTGATGACGACCTTCCAATAGTAAAAGATTGATGTGAAAAATAGAAAAAAAATACATGATGATTGGGAAACTCCTGATAGTATTTTATATATGATAAGAGAAGAATTTGGTGATTTCTTTGATCCTTGTCCAATACATTCAGATTTTGATGGATTGAAAATAGACTGGAAAAGCGTTAATTATATTAATCCACCATACAATCAAAAAGACAAAGAGGCTTTTATAAGAAAAGCATTTGCGGAATCTAATAAAGGTAAAACGTGTATTATGTTATTACCTGTATCAACAAGCACCAAAATATTTCACGAAATTATTTATCCAAATGCAGAAATTAGGTTTTTAAAAGGTAGGGTTAAATTTAAAGGGTATAATGCAAAAGGTGAATACGTTACTAATAAAGCAGGACAACACGATTCTATGCTAGTTATTTTTAAATAAATGATAGAGTTTGTATTAAAAGGCGATCCAATAGCTTTGAAACGTCATCGAAGCACAAGAACTGGGCGTATGTATGACCCAAGTGCTAAAGATAAGAAACAAATATGGCTACAGATTGCTAAATACAAGCCAAAACAGCCTCTTAATGGCGATGTTTTTATTCAGTTAATATTTGTACTCAAAAGACCTAAATCACACTATAGAACAGGTAAATATAAGCATTTGTTAAAAGATAATTTACCTGAGTATCATAGCTTTAAACCTGATTTAGATAATTTGGTCAAGATGATACTTGATTGTATAAGTGGTAAAGATAAGATGATAGTTGATGATTGCCAAGTATGTAGAATACAAGCAGAAAAGGTTTATGGTAAAAATGGCAGAACAGAAATATATATCCAAGAAATATCTTAATTACATTCGTAATAAACCATGCCTTGTATGTGGATTGCAACCATGTGATCCTGACCACTTAGAAGCTCGTGGCATGGGTGGTGCAAATAAAAGCGGTTATAAAGATTATTCATGTGTTCCTTTGTGTAGAATACATCATACTGAAAGACATCAGTTAGGCAATAATACATTTGAACATAAATACAATATAAATCTATGGAAAGATGCGTTTAACTTATTAAGAAGGTATTTTATAAAATGAGATTTACAGCTAAAATAAAAGACGGAAAAATCAAATGGCACGATATTCAGGGCTTAACTAAACATTTGAACTTAATTGATGGTAGTGAGTGCTATATAGATATTAAAGCCTCTAGGCAACGAAATACAGCTCAAAATAACTATTACTGGCAGATACTTAAAGAATTTGGAAGGCAATGTGGGTATCATGCTGAGGAAATGCACGATGTTTGTAAAGCGCATTTTAGGGTTAAATCAACTAAGGAAATGAATGTAGAGGAGTTTTCAGAGTATATAGATAGGGTAATTTATTATGCAGCAGAGCAAGGATTTCCTGTAAAAGACCCTCGTGCTACCAAATTTCCCTAATCTTCAACTTTATATTATATGTGTTATTGGCTACTTGATTAAATTTAAAGCCACCATCAAATTTGCAAATAGCCATATTGCTAAAATCATCTTTATCAGGCTGGAAAATAAACCTGTTTTGACCCCCCATAGTTTTATTTATGACTTGAGCATAAAAGCTATCAGGATCAGTTAATACAGATTTATCTATACTATTATCTGCATATACACCATCTTCTATATGTAAATGATGAGTTAGTTTATTTATGTCAGGAAATATATTTTTTGTATCAATATAACTAAACGATAAACCCCAAGTTCTTCTGCCTGTTCTAGATAATTGCTGTGTAGCTATATCTGTAGCAGGTGATGCTAATTCAAATGGTGCTAGTCCATTATTCCATTTAGGTGCAGATGTATATCTATGACCTGCAAAATCATAACCACCTTTAGTTCTATGTCTAATTGAGCCTTCCATTTCTACAGATTGGGATATATTTACATCAGCAGAATGTGGCATATCCCAAAAATTTCCTATAGACAATGCTCCAATTGTGGGCTGACCTGTTATATTTCCACCATAATCATTAAATACAATTCTAAAGTATTCAGGATAATCAGGGTCAGATACCCTAGTTTTAAATGTAGCTAGGCTAAAACCATCATATTCTGAAAATAATATATTAGATGAGTCAGGTGCAAAATTAATTAACTTATCATTGTTCTCTGAAAAAATATTTTGTATACGAACATTTCCACCTGTACTGCCAAAATTATGTCCTAAAACAGCTATATAATTACAGCCCCACGATAAATATGGGCTAAGTCTTGCTTGATACATTGCTGAACCACCAACAGCATCATTTTTAACCTCTATAGATTTTGTAGGATCTAATTCATAGCCACCTTGATTTACAAAATTATTAAAAATATAAATATCTGTAGTTTCAGCATCTCCAGTATAACCTAGATTTGTTGTCCATAAAGCATCATTAATATAAAATCTACACGTTTTTGGCTGATTATATGCCATCTACCAAACCTCCTCTATGGTTACACTAACATCATAGGTAGTTGGACTTGAACGTGTTACTTTAAGCGTGTTATCACGAAATTTGGCAATAACAAAATTATCAGGTGAATCATTATCCTTATCTAATTGCATAATAAAACTTAAAGTGCCATTTAGAGTGCGATGCCAAACCTGCGAGAAGAAATTATCATCATCTAGCAAGTTGTAATTAAACTGGCTATTTGACACATCACCATCTTCATAATTATTTGGATCTAAATTAAAATCTGTTAAAGAATTATACGCTATAGATTGGTTTGAACCCCACATATCGCTATCTGTCATATGTGAAAATGTGAGTTGGAACACACGCCTGCCACTATTAGCTGCTACCTGTGTACCTAAATCATCTTTGTATAACTCCCAAGCCCTAGCATTTCCCCAATAATAGGGCATATAACCCATTTGATTAGAAAATGAACCACCATTATAGGATTGTATTTCATCTATAGAACCATACTCTATTGATTGTGTAAGAGATAGATTTGCAGCATTTGACATAGTGTAGTGCGTTCCTACAATCATATTGCAAAGCTGTATTGTATTTGCATTATATGGCCAAATATAAATATCTGAACCATCAAAACGTGATAAACTCCACCCATTATATTCCTGACTTTCAGTTGTTGCATTATTAATATGACCATTACTTGCATATTCTACTTCACCTGCAAAAGTAACAGTTTCTTTGTCATACTCCCTAACTTGAAAAAAATTACTACCACTCTCATCTCGCATTTTATGACCTAAAAAGAATATAAATGAATTTTTATGAAAACCCTCTAATCTAAATTCATAGCCATCTTTAGGAACATTAATATAGTTAGGATTTGCCCTAGTTCTAAAATGCTCATAATTTAAAGGAAGTGGAG
>CEUX01036177.1_pt1 | contig 10757 bp, 6 predicted proteins | sample 531361 | NCBI WGS metagenome assembly CEUX01 (sample SAMEA2622736, study PRJEB7988) | marine metagenome | isolation source: saline water (ENVO:00002010), including
TAATATATATCAATTTATTTTTCTAAAATTTAAATTAATACGCTCCACCCCCACTTGATGGTGGTGCAGTTTGAGTTGTACTTGTGGTACTCTGTGTATTGGATGCCCGTCTTATTCTTTTCTTTTTATTCCGTTTATTTCTTTTCTTCTTCGATACTTTAATAGAAGATAACTTATCAAGTCTTTGAATAACTTCTCCTCTTGTACTAACCTCATCACCGATAAACCCTTCTGTGGGATTTAATGAATATTCTAACGAATTAAATCCTTTTAAAATAGCCTTATCTATTTCTTCTATATTTTTCTGTTCCATCAAATTTTGATTTAAACTAAGTGTCCATTTTATTTCTACTTTATTATATAATGGTGTTGGTTTTTGCCAGTCTGCCTTTTTTATTTCAAATGCAAATGGATTTTGATTTACTTGTTGTGCAAAATATCTTCTAGCAATACCAATTTTTCTTTGTTTATTAGTAACTTTAAAAATATGTTCATTTAAATAAGTTGATGACTTTACATCTGGCTTAACTTTTACATATTGACCAAAAGTTGTATTTCCTCTAACCCTATCAATCACCATAGAAACTTCACTATGTGATTTACCAGTCATATAAATTTCACTTTTTCCTATCCTTGAATAATGAATATGATAAGGTTCACCAACTGGAACTATACCACCATCTTGATATTTAAAATCACCATATTTTTCAACTTTACCAGCGTTATTAACAACTCTTTCCGTATTTTCCTCTGATATAACTTTATCTAAATCATAAACATTACTAAATCTTTTATTTAAAATATTTTGCTTAATTTTGCTAGATAGATTAAATGTAAATCTTTTTTTCTTCTTAAAATTTGATCTTTTTTTCTTCTTTTTAGCCATTATGATTCTCTCTTATCTTTTGCTATTTTATTCATAGCAACTCTTGGTTGACCTTTTATATCCATACTCCAACCAGCTGAATTAATGGTATGACTTATATTTATTGCCTGAAAAACACAATATTTTTTATATCTATCAGTTATATAATCTACATGAAATGCATTTCCTGGAATAATTCCCCCTGTACCATCTATTGTTATTGATAATTCAAATGGAATCATAGGATCTACCATAGCCGCTTCTCTCTCTTCTGGTAATATATCTGGTTCTCCTATTTTATTATGTATAAAATCTAACATTGTTCTTCTGAACAATACATTAAAAACTGGATCATTCCAAAGTTCACCATGTTGATTGTAAAGACTAAAATTCTCATTATCATCTCCACCCTTGTACCAAGGTTTAGTTTTCGTAAATACTATTTTTTTAGAATCCTTGGCCATTCCCTTATCACTTGATGCTATTTTGAATCTTTCTATAGCTTCTACACTAGCTGCTTGTGCTTCGGCTTCCTTTTCTTTAATTGCTTCTTCTCTCTTTTTATCATCTTCAGTTTTCTCTTCTTCATCTTTTTCTTCATACCATCTAATTATATCTTCTAATTTTATATCTTCAAAAGGTACTCCTCTGTCTTTACCAAAATTTTGTTCCGATGGTATATTACTTTTATCATTACTATCACTTTTTATTACTATACCATCCTCATCATCACCATATGGATTTTGACTACCAAATGCTTCCCCCTCACCACCAAGTCTACTTGCCATACTAACTGCTGGTTGTGATTTATCTTTACCACCAGTATCAGTAAGTTCTGTTACGGCTCGTGCTTCATCTGGTGCGTTATCTGCCTCTTCACCTTCCTTTGCAGTTCCAGCATACATTGCTGATACTGCCATAGAACTCGGTACTCTTGAATTAAGAGTTTGACTTTTGACTATACTTTTTTCTCCCCACGATGGAAAAGTAAACAATTTACTTTCTGGATTTTCTTTACCTACTCTATCTTCAAGTAATGATTCTGCAGTCTCATGGGTTTGATTAACATCTATAACTTTAATATTACCATCAATATAAGGATCAGTTACAACCTCGAACTTCCAAAAGTTATCTACATCCCTATTAATTTCATCAAATAAAAGTTGCATTCCCTCTCTTAATGTATTTGCATCTTCAAATGCAGTCGTAATCAATTCATATGATATTAACATATTTCTTATATATCCACCATCATTCCAATTTCCCTCATTTATAGCAAATCTTCTATAATAATTATCATCTTGTACATAACTTGCTATACTTTTTACAAATTCTTCGTCAGCTGTACTTAAATCTAATGCATCTTTTGCTATCTCAGTTGCTGGAAATTGTCCTGGTAAAATCCATCTTTTCATATATGGTGTATAAAGATAATTGTGATTTCTAATGACTACTGATTTGAATGCTGCCTTATATACCTCATCAGTAGGTGTTCCATCGTGTGTTAAAAAAGGTTTTTCAGTATTACCAGCTCCTTGATTAAATAATGGTGATATACTCCTAAACGAATTAATAGTTTTACCAGTCTCGTCAACTCTACCTACAAATTTACTTAAAATATTATCTTCAAAAAATCCCCAAGTAACATAAGGACCTGCTCTAACTGTACTAAACCAATTGTCGTGAATCATTACTAAAACTCCAGGTGGTTGTGTTCCTGAATTAGTTGACCAATCTTTGACATTTGCTTTTGATGGTTTTCTATTTTCTGCAGAATCTAATATCCAAAATCCACCTTCAGTACTCATATTAAATAAAACTTCTTTTAGAGCCGTTGAAAATTCTTTCATTGAAGGTAATGGTTGTTTCTCTCCCATACCAGGAATTCCAGTTCCAGATATATCAGCGTTTATAACATTAACTCCTCTCGCAACAATAGTAGTTGTACAATCAAATCCACCATCATCTCTTAATTCCCATTCCCAATTAGAAATAATTCCTGCCATTCCGTCATAATCACCAGCTAAACTAAGTATAGTGTCTTGTAATTTCGAATAAGCAGTTCCATTTTCCATTTCTTCTTGACTAAATTTTGAAAATTGTCTTACTCTTGATGTATCCCAGCCCCATTCTAATAATACACCTTTTCCATGTGACATAAAGTGTGGTGTAAATCTTTCTAAATCTTCAAAACTCCAACAAGTCCAATTTATTGTTGCTTCTCTAATTGAAGATAATCCACCCTTAAAACTAATACTCACATCTTTTATACCAGGTATTGGTCTATGAGTCTTAACACCATCCTCTGATGTTGGAGCAAGTACTCCACCACCTTCTTCACCTTGAAAATATAATTCATCAAATCCAAATAGTGGATTTTTACTATCCTTATCAACTTCACCACCCATCATCATAGTGGTATCCATACCACCTGATCTTTGCTTACCTTCTTTATCTATTGTAGAATCAACTGGTGAATACATCCTAACCCAAGTTGTTCTTGTATATGTTTCTTGTAATTTATTTTTAGGATCAAGCGCATCCCCATCAAAAGTTCTTGCTACTGCATCACTTTTATCTTGTAAAGTTTGTCTTATTTTCTTATGAATAGGGGCTAAATTTATCATAACCTTTATACATCTTCATTTATTGCTCGTAAATCACTCATTATCTGTGGGACATTACTTGGTATTCTAATTTTTTCATCTGGTTTTAATGAGTACGAACCATCCCTAACATTATTGGCTCTTGCAATTATCCACCATAATGTAGTATCACCATAAAATCTAAATGCCAAAGTTTCAAATCTATCACCCTCTAATGGATAAATAAATTGATCACCATCTTCCACCTTTATTTCAGGATAAAGTGTTGGTTTCATTACTCTATTACCAGTAATCTTATCTATTTTGATTCCTGTAAATTCATATCTACTCATTTAACTATCCTTGTTATGTTTGGTTTGGTGATCCTATTTTACTATAAAAATCATTCCATTTATCAGGCCTCTGTGTTTCATCCCATTTCCAATTTTCTTCTTTTGCATCATATTGTTTCAACCAAGATAAATCATAATGTGTTCCCTGTGATGCTAATGCATGTTGTCCAATATGTGTGAATTCACAACTTATATTTACTACTTTTGGTAATTGCATTCCATCTGTGATTTCCCAAGTACCATTATCGTCTATCTCAACTCCTAAACCACCTAAATATCCTGGAGTATTAACATACATATCACCAATCGTTAAACTTATGAATGGTGCTTGCATTCTTTTACCACCAGGTGATGTATTACTCCATGTAGGATAAGTCAATCCCACGAGATAATTTAATTTTTCCCATAATATTGGTAATTCTTGTCGTGTTGTTGGTGCCACAATAAAATTAAAACTCATTGACCTATCAACACCTTGATAAACATGAACATTATCAGGTCTACCTATATATCTTTCTGATGACCATTCTGGTGAAAGTGTTTCACTTATACCATTTAATGTTGCTCTAAATATAATATGTTTTTTATTAACTATATCATAAAATTTAAATTTTATAAAATCGGGGTCTGTTGAATCTTCACCATATGGTGTCATATTAATACTATCAGTCAAATCACTTTTATAATTTGTAACTTTACCACTACCATCTATAGGTGCCTTTATCTGACCACCCAAGTCATCATCATATACAGCAGTAACACCAGGTGTTCCAGGATTACCTAATTGATAAACCAATCCTTGTCCTTTTGACCTATCGGATTTTATTTTATCAAATAATTCTTTACGGCGTTGAGATTCAGCATCATCTAAATCGTCTTGATGTTCTCCACCACTTAACCATTCTTGATTATATCTTTTTGGACTTCCCTCACCTAAATCTCCATAACTCAATGTTTTATATCTTTTGAGTGCTTCTTTATTACCAGTAGGTTGGTCTGGAACATCTTGTTTTGCACTTTTCTTATCAGGTGAAACTGAAGTTGCTGGTACATTAATTGCTGCAGGTTTATCTCCTAAAACTATATCTGGATTTGGTTCTATACCTGCTGGTGCGTTATCATCTTGAACTACCTTTGTTTTGACTACGGTTGGAATTTGTTGTTCCTTACCTTCTATTGGAAGTTCTAAATTCTCAAACCTACTACTATCTTGTGGTCTGTTTACTGGTATATTCTTTGGATAAACTGAACCACCTTGTGGTCCTTCTACTACTGGATTATCTCTTACATTTCTTTTTGGTGTCTGTTCTTCCTTATGAACCATCGTGAGACCACCAACGGAATCTCCAACATCCAAATCACTCCAGTCATATACTCCTTCTTCTCCCTCACCTGAACCTGGTATTTTACCCCAAGTTCCAGCTGACTTATGATATGGTCTATTCTTTGAATACGGAACATTACCATATCGTTGAGAACCTGGTGGCCCGTATTTATTTCCAACAAATTTTAAACCTTCAGTTGAAACATTTATAAGATTAGTAGTAGACCAAGTAAAATCTTTGTAATCAGAAAGTTTTACTTTTTTATCTCTAATATTTCCTGTTCGAGTTTGTAGATTAAATGCTAAAGAACGATTCTTTGAAGCTTCTGAATCTAAATTATTATAAGGTAAACTAAATGTAAGTTGTGGTTCTCCATTTTCATCTATTGTTAATTTTGTTGTGGTAAAATCTTTAGGTTCGGTCTCTGCCTGTTCTATTCCACCTATTAAAGAAGTATATTTTGTATCTGTATCATATAAATCAGATGACCAATGACCACCTCTTTTTAAACCAATTCTCGTCTTAGAACCATCAATCATATATCCGTTTTGATTTAAAGTATCACGACCACCAATAGATACAACTGGTCCTTCTCCACTTATAGTATGAAAGTATCTCTTTTTGTATATAGCAAAGTCACCAAGTTGAATTGTTCCTTTTTTAAGTCTTTCTTCTCTTGTACTATCTACACCTGGTTTATCTTGAATTTTATTTGGTATCTCAACTGGAGCATAAGCATTAGACCTATTGTATAAATCTCCCTCGTATATTCCTGTTTTTATTATGGCATCAGTTAATGCTTCGGATGGAAATAATCCATCTTCACTAAGAAACATTTCTGTAAGTTGAGAACCAGCAAATCTACCACCGAGTATTCCAGATTTGAATCCAGCTTCTGGATTTCTTGCTGGGATTATCGGTGTTCCATCTGTTACTGTATATTCTTTATTACCTAATATACTTTGTGCACTATATTTATTTTCTCCGACTACATTTGTAGAAAGTGAATCTATAGTTCCACTTAATAAATCAAATTTTATTTCAGGTATACCAGGTAATGATATCTTACCACCCGCACTTGGCACCATAGCTGACATATGTGCTAAGGTGGTTCGTGTGGCTATAGCTGCTGCCCATTGTGGTGCAAAAGGTCCTGTTTTTATTGCTTGTGAATATATATCAAGTATTGTGTATCCAGCAGGACCAGATGGTGAAGTTTCATAAGTAAGACCACCTAAATGTCTATCCACATGAACAATAGGTGATATAGAAGCTAATGATAAAGGATTATAAACTCTTGTTTCTGGTCTTGGATTTAATAATTGCATCGCATATTGTTTAGCGACAAAGAATACACCTTTTGGTGTAAGTGCAAATTTACCAAGTCTTACAGCGTCGTGTAGTGTTCTTGAAATTAATCCTGTAAATCCAGGAGCTCCTCTTGTAACATCTCCTACTGCTGAATCTATTTCATTTAAAAATCCACCGACCTTAGAAAAGAATCCTTCACCATTTGGTCTATCAAATCCCCAAGTATTTCCAATCGGTCTTATGATAAAAGGTTGGTCAAATCCTGTTGTACTATCGTCTCTTGCTGGTATATTATATGGAATTCTATCTTTAAATGTAAATTCTTTATCATTATCAGAATCAAAATTAGGTGAAGATAAACTAATTCTTTTTAATGATGTATCAGTTCTACTAAATTCTTTGAATAGTGGTATAGATGGTTCACTTTGGTCTGAAATATACATATCACCACGATTAAATCCTGAATCATAAATTGTATCCATTAATAACCCATCTTGAGTAGCAAATATACTACTATAAGCCTCTATTGGTGTGGTTTGAAAATCACTACCATGTGCTCCATCTGCTATTGGTGTTGTATTTATTTGTGTTTGATAAGTTTGACTTGTAGGACCACTTAAAGTTATCATATCAACATTATGAGTTACAGTATTACTTGGTAAACTTGATTCACCCAAAGGTGTTACCATAAAATCACTTCCGTGAGCGTCAGGTACTCTTGGTATTGTATTTAATGTACTCTGATAATCTTCATCACCAAATGGACCTGTTAAATTTATCTGTGGAATATTATGTGTTATCTGTGTTCCCTCAAATAATGGAATATTACTAATTCCACCTGGTGGATTTGTATTTCTACCTTCTTGTGGAACTTGATAATTTCCTCCACTATCACGATATATTGAACCTCGTGGTGTTATTGAAACTAAACTTCCATAATAATTAAGTCCACCACCGACAACCCCAGCCAAATCTTGATTACCAACATGAACTGAACCATCAGCACCAAAGTCAATTAAACTATAATTATCGTATGCCTTTCTTAATCTATCTCTTATCTGTGTATGGTCAAATACTCCAGCAATACTATTAAATGAACCTATACCATATAATGATTCTTCTCGTGGAATTAAATCACCTTGCCATCCAATATAAAATCTTTTATTTCCAGTAACTTGATAACCACGAACTGTAAATTGTTGTGGTTCATCATTAGGATGTACTCCTCTCCCTACACCATCATCGAACTTTGTATGTTCATCAGAAAGTGGTGGTTGTGCAGGTGTAGGACCAAACTCACCACCAAATCTATGTTTTATTTGACTATTATTCTTACCAGCATTATCATAATCTGTATATTTAAAATTTGATAAATCTGTTACTAAGTCTTTTAATGCCATTATTTCTCTCTATTATGATGTTGCTATCGAATCACTAAATTCACCAGTATTTTTCTTAATTCCGTGTATACCTTCTACCATTGGTGCACCTTCACTTAATAAGGTTATGACTTCATCTAATTTACCCTCTACCTTTGACATATCGAATGTTCCTACAGATTCTCCCTTGTGAACTTCGGCAACTCCTGTTTTAGTTACATTATGACCAGGACCACCTTCCTTTGTTGCAAGTGATGGTATAGTTGGAATATTAAATCCAAGTGTATTTCCACCTATAAGTGGCACCCAATCTGGTACTTTAACACTAAGTGCATTTATTCCATTAATCATTGCATTTATACCAGCAATAATAAAATTAAATGGAATTTTGAAAATATTAAACAACATTAAGGCTCCAGCTTTAACTGCTTCCATAAATAATTGAATAGGGTAGAGTAATGCATTAGCAATAGCATCACCAATACTAAAAATTATACTTATCATTGTCCCAAGAACTTTTATAATTGGATTTAATATTTTCAAAAGTATCATGAGTGGCATAAACACTATCTTTAAACTTTTACCTAATACTTTAAGTATAACTCCGAGTGTAGGTCCTAATGCTATCATCACTTCCTTTAATGGTTTCATCATTTCTGAAAATACTTCACTCAGCATACTACCCATTTCTTTCATTCCCTTATTTACTCTTTCATCCGCTTTTTGCATTCTCTCTTTTTCTGCTCTTTCTGATGCTGTCATTGCAGTTAAATTTGCTTGGTTTGCTAACATTGCTGCCAAATCTTCTGTTGATTTACCAGTTGCTTTAGCTAAAGCATCTCTCTGTACTACATTCATTTTTTCAAATTCAGCCTGTGTACCGATTTGTTTTAATATTTCTCTCTCTTGACCTGCTATATCACCAGCTAATGCTAATTCTCTGGCCTTGTCCATATTAATAGCACGACCAGTCAACATACTTGCTTCCATTTGGTCATTAATACTTGATTCAAAATCTAATAAAGCATCAGATGTTGCTGCCATACTCTCCAACGAAGTACCAAGTTTTCGTGCCATTATTGAAGCTTTTGCTAAATTCTTACCACCTTCTTGGCCAAACCTTGAAAATGTTGCCATATTTGCTGTAATATCTGCAAATACTTTTGCAGGTGCAACTCCTTCAAGTTGTGCCATATGACCTATTTGTGCTAATTGAGCTGATGCGGCTTCATTCGATTCTGCTCCAAGTGCTTTCATTGCAGTCATTGCTGGTGCTATAGAATCGGCTGACATTCCATATAAGGCCGTCAAGTTTGCCATAGAATCTAAATTTTCTTTGGTAATATTATTAACACCACCCATACTATCTGCAATTCCTTGAGCAAGAGTTCCAACATCTTCAGCGCTTACTCCTAACATCTTAAACTGTTTTGATGTTGCATCTACTGCTAATTGAATCTCAAATGCCTCTCCACGAGTAACTCCAAACTCTTTTCTCATTTCTTCTGCATATGACATTGCCTTATAAAGTAAAACACCAATAAGTGCTATAGCTGCAGCCACAGCTACATATGGATTGGCCATAGCTGCTGCTGCAAATTGTCTTGCTCCACTTGTTAACATTTTAAATCCTTCTGATAATGAATCCATTGCCTGTTGGCCATAAACTTTCATGTTAGAAAAGGCCAAACCAAAATTCATATTATTTGAGTCATCAAGTGCATTTGACAAATCCGTTGTAAGTCTATCACTAAATGTTGATATAACATCATCCACCCCTATTATTTCTGATGCAAGTTTACCCATCTTGGTTGATTCTAATACCCCTTGTAATTTTTGAAATGGATCTAAAATTAAATCAGCCGCTGCTGCTGTTTGCTGATGTATTGCTTTTAATTTTTTTGCTTGAGATTCATTATTTTTTGCAGTTCTCACTCCAAAATTGGCAGCTGACTTCATTTCTTTTATTCTCGCTAAGATTTCTTTCTTTTCTTTACTATTACCATGCAGTGTATCAGCCTGTGCCTGTAATTTTACTGTTGCAACATCATCAATAAATGTCTTTTGGTTTTTAGCTATCTTGAGTTGTTCTTCAGCTTCTTTGGTCAAATCTTGAAAAGAACCTTTTCCCATTTCATCATATGATTTACCTATTGATTTTGATAAATCTAATGAGGTTTTTTGAGAATCTATAAGGTTTGTAAAATCAGGTGCCATCCTCCGAACACTCTTAGATTGACTATCAAACATATCCGTACCAATAGCAATATTTTTATTCAACCCCACCACTTGACTTGAAAATCTTAAACTATCTTCTAAAAATCCGTGTAAATGTAACCCTTGTTTATAATATTCTTGTGTTAAATATTTTTGTTGTTTACCCAACTTTTTGGATACCCTCATAACCTTTTCATCTAATTCAGTCTGTAAGGATTTTAATCCGTATTTCTGATTTTCACGGGTTATCTGTCTTTCTTCTTCTTTAGCTTGTTCCTTGGCTATCTGTCTTTTTCTTTTCCTATATTCTTCTAATTTTTTTAATTCAGTATCATTATGAGCCCTTTCTTCTTTTTGTGCCTTCTTTTTTATAGCAGCAATTTCTTTTTCAATTTTTGCTTTTTCTCTGACTAAATTTAATGATGGATCTTGGGCCATTTAATTCATTTCCTTTAAGGTAAATTAATCAAAAATTGGATCGTCAAGTGGATGACCTACTGGTATTTTTCTAGCGATACCCTGTTTTTTTAATTCTCTATCTAAAGCCTTTAATGCCTTATCAGCATTTTTTGAAGCCTTTTTTAGTCTTGGGTTATCTTTTAATACCTTTTCTACTTTATCAATTCTTTTATTTACAATATGACTAAGTATTTTAGAAAAAACACCTTCTCTTATTTGTTCTTCTGTTAATGGTTTTTTGGATGAAGCCATTTTCTTCTCCT
>CEUX01103564.1_pt1 | contig 10751 bp, 4 predicted proteins | sample 531361 | NCBI WGS metagenome assembly CEUX01 (sample SAMEA2622736, study PRJEB7988) | marine metagenome | isolation source: saline water (ENVO:00002010), including
GGGCTCTCTCAGGCGCGGGAAGGCCCGCATAAACATCAACCCAGTTATTGACTGAAGGGAGCCCCGGGTTCCGCAAACCTAACGAAGCCCACATTTTCACAGACAACTCCTCCAACCCGGCTTGACGTAAAGCCATTGCGAATTTTTCAGGAGTCGTAAGCTCTTCAAGAAGTCCGGAGCTTGCAAAATAAGCGGTAAGGGCTTTTCTTGATTCAGGAGTCGTAAGTCCGTCCTGAGTGATATTGCGCAATTCTTCCACCTGTTCTGGAGAAAGCGGACCCATGATTGGTCCAGTGGCTTCCTCTTCAGCTGGCCCTTCCCCCTCTTCCGCAACGGGATCAGGCGTCTTCTCGGGGTCTTTTTCTTTTTTCTTGGCGGTTTTCTTCTTTGCCGTCTTTTTGCCCGCTGATGGGATTGTTACGTCTTCCAGGCCCTTCCCGTTGTCGATGAGGTCCTTGGCCTTTTTCTCCAGTGCCTCGCCCGTCACCTCACCGAGGAAATCCTGTGCAGGGAAGGACTTAAAGCCTCCCTCCCATGAAACCTCGATGTTGACCGAAGCCCCAGCCGCGCCGTTGATGTCTTCGTAGGCTTCGGGATCCAGCGCCCAGGTAAACGCCACCGTGAGCTTTGTCCCATCCGGCAACGTAGTATTGAGGTCTTCACGCGGTCGAGGCGCGGTTTCCGTTTCTGCCTTGGTTTCCGCTTCCTCCGCGCCCGTGTCCTCATCTGGAGTCCATGCTTTATGAGCAGGGCCTTCCATTTCGGATAATATTTGCTCAACCGCATCAACCGTTTGCATTGCGGTTCGAGAAAGGCCCTTACTTGCGAATTCCTTAAGAGCTTCGAAGATCCCTTTAAGGGCTTTAACTAACTTCCTGTTTTTCCGTGTTTTCTTTGCGGTCTTCCGGAAGGTTTTGACTACTTCGGTGACCTCCCCATAGGCCCGCATTTGGATAAACATCCGAATTCCTTCAGATGCCAGTCTCCATCCGTCCTTAACGTGGCCTCGTGGCGAATAAACTTTCTGGATCTGTTCCTGCTGTTCTTTTTCAAGAGAGTTCCAGACCTCCAGGTAATATTTTTGAAACGCATCCCTCCCCGGTCCTCTTAATCTGGAAACAGCCTCAATCTGGCCAAGGTGAATAATTTCTTCATCTAAAACCCTGGTAAGATCCGCCTCCCAAAACTCCTCACTCAGTTTTTTGTCTAGCCCTCTCTGATGGGCAAGAACCGTCACGTTGACCCAAATCTGTTTTTCATCCACCATGGCAGCCGCTCCCGTAAACCCTGGATAAACATCTTCAGGGACATACCTAATCCTGTCAGCAAGCGCCGGATTTTGTTTTTTGAACTTCTCTATAAAGTTCTTGGTGAAGTTGACGGCCTTGTCAGAGGAAGTCGGTGCCGTTTTGGGAGCTGGCTTTCTAGGGGGTGCCGGAATTGTCGTCTCTCCGGTTTTTCCTTCAATGCGCCGAACAACCGACTCGATTTGCTTTCTAAGAGCGGCGGCGTCTTCCGGGGTCGAAGTGACCTCCCTTGCTGGTATCCCCAGGTTTTTTTCTATGGCGGATCCGACAATTCTACCATCGGAAACTACCGCGATGTCTCCGGGAAGGGCAATGCTAGGGCCTTCTTCTTTGCTGAACTTTTGAACCCGGATGTCCCCTATTTCTTTATCGAGCCTTTGCGCCTGCTCTTTCAAAGCAGGGCTACCGTAATAATTGTCTAAATCCGCTTGTGTCGGCCCTTTGTTAAACCATCCCGTTTCCGATAGCCCAAAAAACGGGATCCACGCCCCAGCCCCTCTGACTTTTCCCGCCATTCCGGTTGAGAGGTAGAAGGGGACCGTTACTCCATTTACGTTCCTGAAAACTATCGCTCTGTTATGAAAGTTTACTATAGGTGCGGACTTTCCCTCGTCGTAAGGGACTTGTTTTTCCTCTGGCGTGGCCTCTGGCTTGGCCTCTGGCTTGGCCTCTGGCTTGGCCTCTGGTTTGGCCTCTGGCGTGGCCTCTGGCGTGGCCTCTGGCGTGGGAGCGACTTCTTCTCCTCTCAGCTTTGCCTGGAACTCAGGAGAAAACAGCTTAACCGGAATGCCCTTGACCTTGGATTTCTTTAGCTTTTTGACCTCCGCAGCGGTCATGTCTTCCATGCCGTCTAAATCAAACGCCTTTGCCTTAACCCTGCCTTTTTCTACTACAATGCCTACATTTTTGCCTCCTTTGTCGCTTTCAATGCGACCCGACTTAAATAAGGGGTTTTGTTTGCGGGCCTGCTCCAGCAGGGCTTTGTCTTTTGCTGATGCACCTTCTGCTAATACCCTCGACTCCCCTATAACCGGGTCTTGAATTGTGGCATAAGCTATGACTTTGCCGTCCTGCTTTAAGGGAATGAAGTCCGTTTGCGCGACGAGATCAGGCGAAACTCCTGCCACAGAGTCCCTTATTCCCTCCATGGTTTCTACTGACTCAAGGCGATGAATCTTGTAGTACCTTCCGGTTTCGGTATTCCGGAACACCCAGGTGGGGCCTTTTCTGACAAATTCTATTATTCCCGGCTTAAGATCAAAAATGTCAGCAACGAGGTTTTCTGCTATTGCCTGTTCCGCAGGGTCCTTGAAGGTTGTTTTGTCGGCGGCGTCGGCGGGTACGTTTTTATCGAGAATCCCCCCTAGCTCTTTTGCTATCGCCGCTTTTTTCCCGCCCATGTCTATTTCGGCGGGGACCGCAGCTCCTGTCTCTTTTGCCTCTGCTGCCTTTTTCTTGGCTAATTCCTCTTTTGCCTCTTTGCCCCTTTTCTTTACCCACTCTTCCCTTGCCTTCTCCTTTTCTTTCTCAGCGGCCGCTGTTGGACTGTACTTTCTTCCGCTAAAAGTAGTTTTTTGAGTTCTTGGGGCCTTTTTCGGTTTTCCCGGCTGGACGTACCACCTGCCATTTTTCCCCTCTTTGATCTCCCAGGTTGAGCCTTCGTAAGCTGTCTCCAGGTCCGCAACCTCTTTTTCCGCAGTAGCCTTGTCTTCGTAAGAATGCTCATCCGGCTTGAGGGCCATGTCTTCCTTTAAGCTCTTAAGGTCTCTTGCCTTTTTCTGGTTTTCCAGAATCTCCCCTAGATGGACACTCAAAGAAGGAACGTCTTGCGCCATCTGGTCCATTGCCGCTTCTGAGGGGAAAATGTTCCCTTCAGAATCCTTTTCCCAAAATGGATTACCGTCTGCCGTTGTTTGTTCTGTAAGGGCTCTCCTTTCTTGCGCGGTCAAACCGCCTTCTCCAAGGGCTATGGCCTTGGCTACTCGGGAATAAAACAGTCTTTGCGCCTCTTCGAGGCTGTTGACCTCGTTAATGGCGTCCATAGGAGCGGTAATAATTGCCCCAAGTTTGGCTTCTGCCTCCTTTTGGCGAGCTTTTGCTTCCGCATACTCAGGAGTAAAAATTTGAGACTGGTCTGAATATTCCTGTGGGGTAATTTCTCCCTTTCCAAGCTGATCTAATAAAGCGTTCTCCGCTTCTTCCATTTGCGCCAGCTCGAAGGAGGCTTCTTGCTCTTCAAGAAAAGCACGGTTGACGCCTGATGGGCTTACAATGCTTTGCGCAACCATTACGTCGTCGGCTGTTACCGGGACGAAATTTTCAACTAAGGGTCCAAATGTCTGGTTATACCATTCAGCAAACTTGCCCGCCTGACGCCTCCTGTGGACAGGAGCCATCATTTTGTTGTAACCCAGAACAGGAGCCCACATTGCTGCCATGGCAGGTCCCCCTAGAACACCCAAGGCAAAAGCGGTTTGGAAGTCTTTGGCCTGAGCTGTCGGGTCTTGCAGCTCGGCTACCACTTCCTCCATTCCCTCGATCATTGCTCCGCGAGCCGGAAGAGACAGGCCGCGAATTACTTTTGCTCTGGCTAGTTGGAATTTTGTGGCAGCTTCCGTAAGGTCTCCCGGCCTGGTGAGCTTTTTCCAGTCTGACTGAACTCCGGCTCTGACTCGGGCTCCGGCTCCCTGCATGTGACGAACAGCCCTGCCCGTCAAAGACGTTTGGGCGGTCATCCTTGAGGCTTTTAATAGCCCTTTGCCCACAATCTGCGCGGTCCATTTAGCAATATTTCCCGTTCCAAAAGTCAGCACAGCCGCGCCCATTTCAATAAGGTATTCTGACAAAGGGGCGTCTACCCCGGCTTCATATCCGTGAGCAATAGATTTCCCTGTTTGACCTATCCACCCCCTAGCCTTGATTTCTTCGGTGCTGTAAACCGATGCCTCTAAATCGAGCCTTCTTTTTCGAGGGTCAGATAACCCGTAATCGCGCAATCTCTCAAGATAGCTTCGATTTCCGGTCAACAGATACAGGTCTATGAACCTTTTGACGTTAGGGTCCTTATTGAAGTCGTAGAATGACTCCGGGTTGTCGTCTTTGTGATCGCCCCCATCGCGAGCTTTGTGATTAAGCTCACGGGAAGCATCTCCCAACCTTTTGACCAACTCCTCTCTTTCTTTTTCTGTTATTCCCTCTCCTGGACCGCTCTCGATGTCCGCCATTCTTATTTCGCCTATGACCTTGGAGTAGTTGTCATAAGCCTTTTTGGTTTCTGGATCTAGGGTCCTGTTTGTCCAGTACTGAATGCCGCGCAGCAAACCGGAATCTCTCACCCGTTTATTCATGTGCGCCCACCCTCGGTTTTCATCGGCAAAACTAAGGGCATCCCATGCCAGCACCCCAACGTCACCTAGAGGTCCAGTAAGGATGCCGACTATGCTCCCGGCAACACCCGCTCCGCCTTTTGCCATCGTCGCAGCTCCGGACTCCTTTGTTATTCTGGCGTAGGATCTTTTGAATTCCTCGCGAGGGAAAAACGGGTGTGAGATGTAAGCCTCAGCGAATGCTTCGAGAAACTGAGTTTCGATCATTCCCATCAAAACCTTGTCTTTTTTCCTCTTGGCCTCTTCGTATCGGTGCCTTGTAATCCCCTCAGTAGCCAACATCGAGCCGTCACCCCAGTTCTCGTGCGTTGTCTTGGTTGTCCTATCAAGCCATTGCTTGAATTGCTCTGGATCCTCCCAGTCGGGGATGGTCATGTCCAAATCCAGAACTTCGTGATAAGCCGTCGCCCATTGCCTGTCGCTAATCTTCCCCTCGTAAAGGAGCCTGTTCATCACTACGTCGAACGGCTCGTCTCCTTCTCCTCCAAAAATCGAGGTGATTCTCTTAAGTATGTCCCCAGCAGAACGATCCTGCGGCTCGACCCCAAAAAATCCCCGCAGAACCTCCGGGCTTTCTCGATATCTATAGGCGCTAAGGTCCTTCTCTTGCTCCGGCTCTTCCCCTCTTAGCAGCTGCTTGACCTGGAGAAGTTTTTCTCCGTATTCGGCATCAGTCCAGGCGTCGTAATAAGGAGTTTTAACCCCCAAATAAGTGGGCAAAACACTCTTGCGCAGGTCTTTCCCTACAAACGATTTGCGCAAAACGTCCGGGGTCCAAATTACAAGTGCTGGGTGACCGTCTCTCGTGACTTCAAAATCTCCAACGCGATCGTCCAAACTTGGATCAATAAGACGAAGCCTGTCTCCGTCTTGAACTACCTCTAGCTGCTGATCGGTAAAAGTCGTATCGTTCTTGATCTTTTCCTTGTTTGGCAGGGTGAATACCAAGGGGCCTTTTTCTTTTACGGCCTTTCCTATGTCCTTGGCTAACTGAGTAGCCGAATCAGGGTCGATACGCGCTTCTGGCTCGGCTGGGTCGTCCGGCTCTGCCAAAAGTTCATCTTGTTTTTTGTCTAGCGTCCGGGCGGCGGCTTTAGCGTCTTGGTCGGTATCAAATAGCCCCAGGTGTTCTCCCGTGTTTTTGTAGAGGTTAATTGCCTGCTCGTCGGTAAGCCTTTCCCCATCAGGACCTATCGTTGGCAGGAGCGCGTGGCGTATAGAGTCTTCTTTCTTTTTTCGTGCGGCCGGGGGAGCCGTCATTTTTACGAACCCTCGACTAGCCGGAGTTTCGTCTCCCGCCTTAAAAGTGTAATATCTCCCTTTCCACGCATTACCTCTCCGGCCCTCTTTTTCCCACCACACCATTCCCGCGTCTTTTTCGCCTTGGACGGTCTTTGCAAACGTCTTGTGGCTTGGCGACTTTAGAATTAAACCTTCGTTTTCCCCGTAGGTAACCCTAGATCCCCAGTGGCCATCCTTCGGGTCAGGATACATCCCGGCAGCTCGGGCAGAGGCCATGTCGTAATCAACGGGGGGAATTGAAAAAGATACCGCAATGGCCGGGACTTTTGTCGATCTTGTTTCTCCTTGCTGGTTTAGTGAGAATTCAGCCTGTCCTTCTGTTTTTCTAGCCTTGAGACGCTTCTTGAGGTTGATGTTACCTGGTTTAGCTTCTCCTTTTAGTGCGACTCTGGTGGGTCCGTATCCGGTCCTTTTTTCGTATCCGGGAGGAACGCGTAATTCGACTTCCGACCCGTTCATTAAGTCGGTGCTTTTGTTCCTCTTGAGCTCGTTTTCTTTTTCGGTCTGCTCGGGCGTAATGCCCTTTTCTTTGTCGGAAATAGACTTCCCAAGAGGCTCTTCCACGAATGGACGGCCCTCTTTGAGGTCTAGCTCTAGCTTGCCGAGTTTTGCATCAATATCTTTAATCTTCCGAGCGTTCTCTTCCTCTCGCTTTTCAAGCAAATGGTTTCTAGAGGCTGGACCTAGCCATTTTTTTCTGGCTTGGGCTAAATTATCATTAAGCCGCTTTCTTTCCTCTAACCATGCCTGGTGCTGCTTTTTAATGGGATCTGGCGCGTTATCCAGAGGAAGAGTTGTATCCAATCCTACATCAGCGACCCATTTTCCGTTTTCCCTGCGGAACTTTGGATTTTGGGTAGATCCCGTTTCCTTGGAGGACTCTACAAAATCGTCACGTTCTTTTTTTGCTGACTGATATTCGTCGTCAATGGCAGGAAAGTTAGAAAATTCTTCGTCCCTCTCTACGGCAAGCTCTCTTTTTTGCTGGGTAAGCGCATCTTTTTCAAGGGTGAGCTTGTTTTTGTGTACAGTTCTCTGGTTGATCCCTATGACCTTGCGAATGTCTTCCCCAAACTCGTTTTTGATCTCTACATATTTTTCGCCCGTTTTCGGGTCTTCTTGGGGCGGAATTAGAGTGCTTTTAATCTGGCCGTCTTCATTGCGGTAATCCTGATAAAAGTTGCCATCTTGCTCGAATGGCTTTCCTATTTCTCCAGGCGTCCATTTCCCGGTTGGCCTCTCCTCCCCGGTCTCGATGTCCGTTTCGAACACCATCCCCTGCTTTTTGGCGGCTGCGACCCTCCGCTTGTGCGCGGCCTCTTTTTCCCTTAATTGAGCCTGAAGCTGGCTCGCCTGATCTGCCTTCTCTTTCTGCTGTCGGGCCAAATCGGCTTTCTGCTGGGCAGCAAGACGCCTTTGAGCGGCACCTGGGGAGCGTTCAGGGTTCCATCCTCTAGGAGGATATCCGGGGCCTTTCCATTCCTTTTGCTGGGCTAACCTTTTGTCTCCCTCAAGAACTCCGCTTGCTTGAGCCTCTTCCGCAACCCTTAAAAGTTCATTTGTGGCCTCTTCAGCGGACTTTTTATTGTCAATCCGTGGTCTTTTGCGCTTCTCGTCGTCGGCACCCATACAAACCGTTTACCATTACTGAGCCAAATCTCAATACTCGACTCAATATGGCAGGGTATTTACTGCTATTGGGGCGTCATTTGAGGACCCTTATTTATGGTCTTTCTCCTCCTGGACATTCCGCTCTGCCTTCGCTTTTGCTCCTCCATCATTCTGTTGAGCTCTTGGTCTTTAATCTGGACGGCTTCTAGAGCAGCTCTCGCCACATCAATTTCCTGTTGGCTTTTCTCAATTCGAGATGCGGGAGCGGGAGTGGGTGCGCTTGCGGCTTGGCCCTCTCGGACACGGGCTCCCTGTCGGGAGGGTCCCTCTCCTGCTGTAAGATTGTTTAGCCCGGGTTGAGCCCCTGCCACGGGATCCCCTCCTCCGCCTCCTCCTGCTCGATTTGGGTCAGTTTCAGCGTCCGTCCCTGGAGTTGGCTCAGGGGGCTGTTTTTCTTCCTCTTTAGGGGGATCCTCTGGCTTTTTAAGCCCTTCGGCCCCTTCTATCTTCCCAACATCTAATCCCTTTTTCCCTTTTCCGGGAGCAGGTGCAGGATCACCTGAAGCCAAACCAGCTCCTAATACACCTGTATCACCACCACCAATCATAACCCCACCCGCACCCGGAGTCTTTTGTTGCGCAGCTTCATCAGCCACATTTTTTGCATCTATCCTCGCTCTCTCTTCCATTTTAGCCTTAAGCCTGCGCTTTACCGATGGTAGTCCAGTAGCCGCTTTTGGGTCAAATTTGCCTGGAGTTAAATCTGGGTTTCTTTCGTAAAACCCTCTCAAGGACATGTCTTTCGGAGTTATTTCGTATCCTTCGTCCGATTTTGTTTTCTCCTCTTCTACAACCACATCTCCCTGTTGGTTCCTGCGTGCCTTTTGCCCTGTCGCCAAGGTGCCGCTGATCAGCCTGCCCTGCATGTCCAGGTGCGCCTTTTTAACCCCGGCTTTAACATCGGGCCGATTTTGCGGCCGGAGGTCATACCTTCTTCTTTTTCGCTTTTCAGCCATGGGTCACTAATCAGGGTGGGTGGGGGCTAGGAGTAGAAGTCTCGTATATTAGAAACGATGGCGGTGTGGTCCGCGTCCGACAAGGAAGGCGTGACAATAAACTCCGCAAAATCACCCTCCGCCCTCCATGTTGTGCTATCATTGCCAATCATTGGAGTACCTCCCATTGTGTTGAGGTCGAGGTCTTCGACGCTGATCACGTTCGTGCCAGCTACCGTGGCTGCTGTGTAGAGAGCGCCGCGAGTCTGAGGAGAAAGAACGCTGTCGTTCACGCGAACGTCTCCTCTTGTGACGCCAGAAAACACATCGCTGGTGCTTTGGCTGCCGGTATTCATTGCTATGCGGTCAGACCCTGTGCCCCCACGCGAAAAGAGGAACTGCTTGTTTGTTGAAATCGGGTCGAAGACGATGAATATATCGTAAGTCCCCGCAGCAAAGGAACTTCCTGCAACGCCTGTCGTGAACGTAGTGTATCCGCTTGAGGCGAAAACAGCTCGCGCTGAATCACCGGAGCCAGATAAAGTAGCGGCGGAGGTTCCGTTGCTTGTCAGGTTTGTGCCGTTTCCCGATTGGTCGTAGATGGTCGTCACTTCCACTGGACCTGAGCCGGTGGTAGCGTAGAAGTCGCCAGAATAACTGCCGACCAGCTTCCGCGTCATAGACACTGCTATTCTAGGGGTGATGCCAAGTTTGGTCAAAATGGCACTCTCAGACGGCACAGGAATCCTGTGCAAGCCAATTCCAGGCAATCCTAGCTTTATTCCCATTTAGAAAAGAGCCACGATGTTGGTGGCGGTCGTAGCAGTTCCTCCGGCCCCCTTTACCACTGCGATGCAGGACAAAGGGTGGTACCCAGCCGTGGCCGCAGTAAACATGCAGTTTTTCCCGTCTAAGCCCCGAACGTGCAGGTTTCCTGCTACTCCCACATAAATTCCCCTGGTGGGATTAGTAAAGGTGTCATCAGTAGAGCTGATGTCTACCGCTCTATAAGTCGTTGCTGCGTGATGGGTGAGCTCTGCACCTTTTTTCCGCCATCCTGTTTTTGTGTGAGCGATGCTCATGCCACTATTTACCATGTGGCCAAAGTCCTAACAAGGGGAAAGCCGGACCCCCCCTGAAAGAGAAAAGAGGATCCGGCTTTCCTGACATGTGACAACTAGACCAAACGCTATGTATTCAAAACGCCCGGACTGTCGCGTGACAACGGCGGGAAATTATGCGGGCCGTGCTTCTTTGGCAACCATTATCTGGAAGAAATGTAATTTGGCTGCCGGAAAACCCTCTTAAGCTCCTTCAGGGCGTTATCTATCTCCTCCCCGGTGGCTAAAGCCATTGGACCCTCTCCGTGGGCCATTTCACTGAAATATCGCAATGCGATGCGCCATGTGCCCTCTAGAAGCTCCAAGTCGTAATTGGTGGTCGTTGTTCCGTCTTTGCGGTCGTAGTAGGTGCTTTTTACGTGCTTTGCCTTCAGTCCGCTCAGTGCCGCCCGGACAAGATCGTCGTCCTCTGACCACTCCCATGCCTCGCTAAAGCTCATTCCCACCATTTCCGAATTCACCCGGCGCAGCTTGGCCTCGACCCTTGCCCTGCCGGATTTCCTGTCTTCTCCCCACGCTAGATTTGTCCCTATTGCCTGGGCGAGTAACCCAACACACTGTTTTGCTGCCTTGTCTTGGTTCATGTCATTTTTGGCTTAATTTCTGGATCGTCCCAATTTCGACGCTTTTTTGGGGTAGTGTCCACTACCCTCGTCACGGGCTCAGGTCTGCCCTTGGGCTTGGGCTTGTATTCCCCTCGCTTGAATTGATCTGCCCGATCGACCTCCCCCGGCCAGTTGTTGAGAAGCGTTATAAGGTCTTTCCTCCTCCAGTCTCGCTCGAATGCCGTTGATGGTGCTGAGTAGTAGGCTTTGACCGCCTCCAGGTCCTCCCGGGTGAAGTCTATCGCCGCGTAGGCCCTGAGCTCCTTGGGGCTCCACCGTGTCGTCGGTCTCCGGCGGAAAAGACTGTTCAGCAAACTTTGCGTCTCGTTGGGCATCCATTCCTTCTTTCCTTTCTTCTTGTTGGGCTGAGGCGGGTTCTTTGATTCCTCTAAAACTTCGAGAGCCAATTCCCCCCCTTGGGGGG
>CEUX01020987.1_pt1 | contig 10746 bp, 5 predicted proteins | sample 531361 | NCBI WGS metagenome assembly CEUX01 (sample SAMEA2622736, study PRJEB7988) | marine metagenome | isolation source: saline water (ENVO:00002010), including
ATATATGTCATTCCAAATCTTATTACCATCGCGACCACTCAGTCGAAAGTCCCGACCATTTACTATTCTATTCTTAAGTGTGTCGGCAGATGGGATGCGGCCACTGGTGAACGTATTATGTAAAACATTCTCTAGCTCCCCATAGATGTGACCCTCAAGCTCGCCAGCTTCCATATCTGCGTGACGAAAGATCTCAGTTCCACCACCCTCAGACTGAGGCAGCGTCACCCACATATCTGGCCCATCGGGCGGCATCTCCTGAACATGCTTATTGTGCCACCACTCCTCAGGGTCACCGCCGTGAGCAAGGGATGAATGCCGCGCTCTAGCATTCATAATGGAAGCACCGAGGCGAGCCTCGTCTTCTCCAGCGCCAGCGTCCATGGCATCTTGCTGAAGTTTAGCTGCGCCCCTTGTGAACGTATGCCGGTTCATGGAAACCTTGGCAACGTTATCAATGCCAGTTAGTAGAGTGCGTTCAAGCTCCCTAGGTAGATCCTGATCAAATAGCCCGGATGTCATCACCGCACGACTGTTGGCTGTTTCGTGTAGATTATCCACCGTCCACATCTTGCCATTCTTGTCGGTAAACAGCACATCCTTACCGGTCTTCTTCCCTATTGTCTTCTCTACAATCTGTCTGGCAATCATCGGAAGCTTGTCTGTGCCGCCAGCCTGAACAGCCATAGCCTCCATGTATGTTCGAGGATCCTGAACGCCAGCAATAAAGTTCATAAATAGATTGCTGTGCAGATTGCGCATATGGTACCCGGGCGACAAGAGCGCATAGGACTTCCACAAGGACTGAACAGAAGACACCTTGCCCATGAGTCTATGCAGAGCATTGCTGTCGTCGTACAGCCTGCGACTCATCGTTAGGTCATCTGAGAATGCTTTGGGAATCCAGTATAGCTGAGAGTTGTGATCGCCATACTTTCTAAAGTTATCTATAACAGAACCAAACTCATCGCTACCAAGGTCAATCTCACGAAGTCTCTGCGGATCGAATAAGGTATACCCCATATCCTCGTACGTTTTTCGATACTCGGGGTCCATGAGCATCGAGACATCGTCGGTAACGCGACCACTACTGCGCATCGCAACGTCTGCATTAATGGCCAGTGGCCTAGCGATCTCTGGATTTTTTAACCATGTATCCAGCATGCGCCGAGTATTGATCTTGGCATTGGCTTGTATTGCATGCTTGAATGTGGCCTTGCCGATATCCATCTCAAATGGGATGCCAGCCGCCGCTGCCTCAGCAGGGTCTTTGAATTTGCGCAGAGCCTCCACGCCACGAGTTTCTTTCATTGGATCGAGACTGACATCCATCTCATCGAGCATTTTAGTAAGCTGTTTATTGTTCTTTACAACCTTCTGCGCCCACTTTAAGCTCTCTCCAGTAGTTGGGAAAACCAATGGAGCGTGATGACCGCCATGCTTTGCCAACTCCCATGGATCAAGTTGGATGCCCGCCTCTTTTTGAGCATACCGCACCTTGTCATGCTGAAGCTTTATATCCTTGGCCCTCTCAATAGCTTCCTGTATCATCTCCTCATCAACGACGCCATCGGGAGCGATCTCTCTATAGTATGTCCTGAGATGACTCTCCAGACGATTCATATCCTGATCCATGAACATCTGGAACATGACTCGCTGCTCAGATGGTAGATCCTCAATTAGCTCGCGAACCACATTAGACGCTTTCAAATATCCTTCTTCCCTATCCGAGATCATCTCACGAGATAGTTGAATAAAATGATTGGCGTCTGCACGAACCCTCACCGCACCCTCCGCGTCTCCCGCCGCAATCCTTCTCCTCGCTATACGCTCCGTCTCCTGTATCTTTTCAAAGTTGGGAAGGAAGAGTTCTCCAAAAGTCTTTGCTCCCGGCACTCCTGCCACTGCTGCCGCATCGGTCAGCCTCGCTGTGCCGCCCGCACGCTTCATTGCACCCGCAGCCTCGGCCGCAAGGCCTAATGTGGGATTAGCGGCTATCTGAGCGGCTCTACGGGCCTTAGAGATGCCAACAGCACCAGTAGCGGCCGTCTTCATCGCGGTCCCAGACCCAAGTGTCAGTATGTTTACTGGGGATAGGGCTATGTCTGCTATGAATCCCAACACCGGCAAGGACCAGTGCGTACCGTCTTCCGTATCAAACCACCCAGTATCCCTCATCCAGTCGCCATGGGAGTACATGGCTTCCTCAGCACTGACACCGGGCAACCCACCCGCAAAGACCTTACCGGATCGATTCAAGGCCTTGTTGAAGTTGCCAGAGTCATTAAGCATCTCATCGATAAATACAGCAGGGGCGGCGACATCAGCGTTGAGTGTCTCCATTACCCCATTGAGCATGCTCCAGCCACCCTGCTCCTCTTCAAGCTCTTCCGCAAACAGCGCCCGGCCCTCTTCCGGCAGTCGATTAAGGCCACGCCGTACCTCAGTGCGAGCACCTCGCGCAGCACGACCAACCCTAGGAGAAACTGGATCCGTGGCAAACTGCATATTTGGATTCTGTAATTCCTGCTGAGAAGGCACCCTTACATCAGGAAGAAAGTTGAACAGATCATCTGTTTCCTGATCCTCAGCACTACCGGGGTCTAGAGTTCCACCGAACTCTTCTGGTAAAAAATCCTTTATTGCCATGACCTACGACCCCTGTTTTTGTGGTAGGTAAGGAACCGGTCCCGTCAGGAGCGGCTCATTTGAATCTTCTGTACGATCACCCCTAAGGTGTGATATGATCAATGTTCTTATTTCCTGAGACTCACGCCTGCTAGGAACAATCCCCTGCGCATCGAGCGTATCTATTACAGTACGGTACAGCGACCCAGACTTAGACTCAGAACCAGAAGACGGCCTCACGCCCCTAAGCACACCGCTAATGACGCTAGCTATCGCACTCTGGTTTCTACCTCTCACTTTCCCTTTCAGCAACTCATTCCTAGACTCATTAATAATGGATGCCTGTGCTTCCGGTGTCAGGTTCAAGAAATCTGTAGTCTGAAGATGTGCTGAATATAGCGCACCCACCTGAGCTTCAACGTCTGCCACATCGAGATCACGATCCCTGCCTTGGGCAACTGATAACAAAAAGTTTCTATTCCTCCCCGGTGGAATGGTGGATGCATACCGTCTAATTTCCGCAGGGCTCCAATCATTGTTTCTCGTTAATCCCGCAATGACATTGGAAACTCTGTGTTCCTCTTTAGCATTATTCAAGTATTCGGTCGCATAACTATTTCCGGTGAACGTGTCTATCTGCCTAGCATATCGTCCAACTTCCGTCCAGTTGGGATTCTCCTGACCGGAGGCTGTATACAACATATTCCATGCAGCATTAGAGCCGTTTTTGTCCTGTATGACGCCACCGGTGATCTGATCAATGCCATCAGTGATACGCTGTTCGCGCTGCGCTGTCGCCAGTTGGGCTTCCTTTAAGTCTACCTCAGCAGCTGTTTTGCGAGTCCCCTCCTCTCTCTTTTGAACAGCCCTCTTGGCCCTACTAAGCAATTGCGGAAAAATGTGCTTAAACTCGTTCTGCATCTCGGGAGAGAGAATACCATATGCTTTCTCAACCGCCTCCGGGCTTTCATTCGCTGCCGCCTGAAGATCAACCTTTACAGATGCCTTATCCTCTCTCTCATACTGCGTATCCCGTATACCCGATTGATAATCTCGCTCATCCTTGAGAAGCCTGTCCTCCCTATCAATGCCTTCCTGCCGGATACGATCCTCCCTCTCCTCACGACGCCGCGTCTCCTTCTTCTCAGACCCCGCCTCCCAACTCCTTATGAAGCTAGGTCCAGCGGTAGTAGCAAACCCTTTTGTAAACGCTCTAAGTGACATAGTGTATCCTATTCGTACGGTACGAAGTTGTCATGCCTATCATATCAACTTCTCAAAGTCCACATCAATCTTGCTATAATCGACGGCATCATACTTGTCATATATAGCCCGATGAATAACAGCATTCTGTGGTATCTCGTTTGACATCACGCCACGATATCGTCCGGTGGGTCCGAGCCCCGGCTTGTAATCGAACTCATACACGTTCAATCCAGACGATGAGCGCCCTACGTGTACTACATTTTGCTTCAACCCGGGATCAGATCCTGCTGTCGCCGCTCCGATTCCAGCCCCAATGATCTGTCCAGCAAACCCACCCACCGTCTCCCACACGGACGGTTCCTTGGCAGCAATTGCAAAACTAGTACCTCCGTGCAAGAGACTTAAAAGCTCCATTCTCAATTCAGCAGGCTCAATACCGGTAAGCCAATCCTTAGGAGGAACCTTAACCTGTGTCCCATCGCGTATGTCTCGTATCGTTTGGCGCCATTGCTCATCGGTCAGATTGCGCATCTCGTACTCATTTTCAAGAACCGTTCTAATCTGCTCATCTGTTAGTTCTTCTTGTTGGGCCGGACCACGGTAATTGTGCTGGGCTAGCCCTCCCGCTATTGATCGCACTGCCTCCCAAGCATCCCCACCATAGTTGCCGTACATTCTCATAACAACGCCAGTGGGGACACCATTAGCCTCATACTGCCTAAGCTTCTTTTTTGTCATTCCATCTTCGTTGAACAAGGATCTTAGCGTTTGCATTGCGGATGCTGGGTCTCTTTTGAACATATCCGTAAGACCCTCACGCAACATACTATCACCACCTCCAGCAAGCTTTTCTGGGCCCATCTCGGTATCGCGAAAGACGCTAAATAACTCATCAATTCCATCCTGCAACGCTAAGGCTGCTTGGTCAGGCATCTTAAAGCCCTCTGCGTCCCAATCAATATTATCCCGTATGTCCATAAGATTGACATTCACGCCAACGCCCTGCATGATCCCATCCCAATACAGATTTTCCTTATCCATCATCCTCTGCTGGGCTTCCTTGGTCTGATCCCATTGCTCCTGTGTCATGCCCAGATCAATGGCAGCAGCACGAGACTTCTGACCCCACCTGTCTTCAAACATTTGGTTGGCAGACTGGAAATCCGCAAAGTCCATTCTAGCATGGCGAGCGGCAACCCTAGCTGCCTCCTCTGGCTTTGTGCCAGCAGACAACTCACGCTCATACTTATTCCTAGCCTCTGCCCATTTCTGCTCAGATACTCCAAATATCCCAGCCACATCTTGCGTAGTTACCTGCCACTCCCTATCAGCAGCGTCCTGAGCCTCCTCAAATACATCTCTATCTAAACCTATCTCCTCAGCAAATTGCGATATTTGTACCGCCCTATCCATGTTGGCTTGGACTGTCCTCGTGGACAGTTCCCTCGCCTCTAAGGTAGGAGCACCATCTATCATCGCCTCATCGCCCCTAAGAATACTCATCACCTGTTCATTTGTAGCATCCTGACCCGTCATTGCCCTGATGCCCTCAGAAACCCTCCTATATTCATCGGTGCTACCCCAGAGCATTGGATTTACGTCCTTCATCGCACCAATGTCTATCCCAAAATCACCGGCATCAACCGGAGCCGGTGTCCCAGTCTCTCCGGTTATAGTTGCCCACGCCTGACCAATGTTCGCAGTAAGTTCTCTTTCCGAGTTGGCCATCTGACGATTGAACTGCGTTACTTGGTTGGCTACCTGCTTCGCGTCAAGACCCTCCCTAACATCGCCCGTCTCTGGATCAATCATATCACCAAAAAACTGGGCATTAAATTGCCTCGTGCTCTCTGAAAACTGATCATCCTGAAGATCATGGGCCTTACCGGCAAGTGTTTGTATTCTTATCCCCGTTTCAGGATCTCTAATATATCCCAACTGATCAGCGAATAGCGCCGATGTTTCGTTTGTAAGCTGGCCACGCTCAATGAAGTCCTGTAGCGTCTGCTGGCGTTTCCCATCTATGGTAACCTCGCCCGTAGCTATCTCAGCCTGTAGTCTCCTATCTGCCGCCGCCTCAGATGCGGCAAGGGTAGAGCGACCACCCACTTCTTGGCCCTGCATGATACGATTCATCTCACTGGCAGAAGGAGATCGCCCATAACGCTGATTGAATCCCTGCTCAATACGAGTCGAGGCATCCATAAACGATGCCATGTCCATGCCCGCCGCAAGTGATCCATCTGCATTAAGGATAGCATCAACGCCAAAGTCCCCAATCTGGCTTAATGATATCGTATCCTCTCCACCAAAGACTTCTGCCCTACTCAGTGCGAGTCGGCCGCGCTCTATATCCTCATCAAGACCAAGGCGACCACGCTCTATCTCCTGCCTCAGCGCAAGGTCGCCACGGTCTATCTCCCCCCTGAGTGCTAGGTCACCACGTTCTATCTCTCCCCTCAGTCCCAACTCTCTACCAGATATCGTGTCAACCATGAGGCCGCTAACTGGATCTCTCATATAACCCAATTCTCCAGCCCGGGCGATCTCACGCTCTAAGCCAAGCCTATCTCTCTCGAGGCGCTGATCTTCAGTGCGTGCCGTTATCGTCTCTTCCAGTTGACCGCGCTCTATCTCCTCACGCAAATCAAGCTCGCCGCGACCTAACTCCGCATCCAAGGTTGTACGACCACCCACCGACTGACCCTGTAGTATTCGCATCATCTCAGATGCATTGGGATTGCGGCCGAAGCGATCTCTAAAGCCTGCCTCGATCTCAGACTGAGCACGGAAAAACTCATCGTTGCTGATCCCCGGGACGAGCTTGCCATCCATCCCTATAATCCTTGGAACATTAAGAGAGCTTAGTTGCCCGATATTGACGCCCTCTGTCCCGCCATACATCTCAGCTTCTCGTAGTCCCGTCTCCTTCTCAGCTAAGCCAAGCTGTCCGCGCTCTATCTCTCCGGCAAGCGTCTCGCGACCACCGGCACCACGCCCATAGATTTCAGCCTCCCTCAAAGCCCTATCATCCAAGCCACCAGCAAACCCGGCAGCCTGCTGAAGAGCCTTTAGGTTCAACTCCTCGGCACTCAAGGCCGCAGACTCACGAGACTCCTGCAAGCCAGTGAGTAGCTCGATATTGGATCTCTGCTCATCTCGCACTGCGCGATCTACTTCTACATCAACCGAAGTGAGAGCATTGGCTCTCTCTGACTCAAGCTCCTCAAATCTCCTTTGAGCCGCACCACTAAGCTTGTCAGGGGTAGTAGCGAATACGCGACTAAGCTTATGTATCGCCTGATCGTATTGTTGGTTGATCGCATCCTTGCGCCCAGCACGCTCCCTATCTGCGCTAATCGCTATATCGTCTAGGGTTCTCGCAATGCGCTGTTCAACGCCAGACATGACGTTGCGACCAAACGTCTGAAATGCATTGCCCTGCCCATATATACTCCCGCCGCCAGCGGCAGTGAATGGGTCAAGCATCCTTCGCCGCGCCTCAAGCTGTATCTCAGCATTGGCCTGATCCACATCAGTCATGCGGTTGATAGCGGCAGTGGACCTGTCCTGAAGCCTGCGCCTCTCATCTGCGGCAAGGCCTATCATGTCCTGCTCTGTGAGCATCCCACCGCGATCTATCTTTTCTTCTACGCTCGCTACGCGATCCATAGTTCCCGGGGTCTGAAACTCACCGGCAACATCCTGTGTAAGAGACGGTGCCACGCGCATTAGACGGGCCTTCTCATTTGCAGCGGCGATGCGCTGTCGCTCGCCCTCTTCGAACTGACTAAATCGCTGTGACAAAGCGGACTCCCTACGAGCAATCTCATGTGCCCTCGACTTCTCCTGCATGTCCATTACTCGAGACTTCATCTCTGGAGGAAGAGCAGCGACGGAAGCATCATCTAACTGGCCACCCGCGAGTAGTGTATCGAGTGATTTTAAAACCTGCTTATTCTGAGCTATCTCGCGGGACTCATCAGAAATCTGCTTCTTTATAGCATCCTTCCTTTGGGTGACAAGTCCGCTTATGGTGGTACCATCCTCGGTGACGGCAATATTATCCGCAGGATTACCAACAACCTCCGCCACCCTGCTACCCCTATTACGAACAAACTCACTGGCTGCATTTTCGAGGCGAGCCCACGCATCATCGAGAGATCCTTGATTGGTACGTGAAATCATTTTCGCATCAAACAACGCACGCTCAAGTACTCCTCGCCAAGACGGACTGAGGCGGCCAGTTCTAGCATGAAGCATCATCTGGTTTAAATAATGCGATGCCTTAGGACCAGCACCCCAATCTGGCGGAGGATTAGCTATCCCTCCCGTAGAGCCATGCCCCAAGTCACTGACCATCTCCCCAGCAACGGCCCTACGCATCTCATCATCGAAGTTTCGACCAGCATTATCAGCACGAGTTTTTGCCTCGTTGGCGGCTGTTCGTACTGCCGCCTTAACATCTTCATCCAGCCCCTCTAATTGCGACTCATCTATCGTCCCACTAGTGCCCGCATTCCCCACAAGCTCCACAGCTCTGTCCAAGGCCTCATTGCCAGCACTAAAGTTTTGGCTGGACAAGATTGCTCCTCTGCCCTCTGTTGGATTGGCAAGGATGTCCCTCATGGCCATGTTTGCCGAAGACTTTTGAGCTTCAGTGGCATTGGGATCCTGAAGGACTTGCAATTGGTCATGCGCCTTAAAGAAGTCGTCGTACCCGCCTTGCATAAATGCTGTCTTAGCATCGGCTATGCCCTGAACCAAGGTGGCATCTATTTTGTATCCACCTTTCTGTCCAGTCATAGACCGCTCTGACACAAACTTGGCGAATGCCGCCTGACCCTGCTCATTCAATATCTTAGCAGCCTCAGCCTTATCTGGCTCACTCAGCGACTGAACTAAGTCCGCAGATTTTAGGAATTCCTCCGTGTTAATTGTTTCTTCAGCTACCGCCTGCTGCTGATCAGCAACATCCCACTGCGTCCCAACCTCCGTCCCTGTTCCTGCTTGCGTGGTGGCATCCCACTGCGTCCCAACCTCTGTCCCCGTTCCTGCTTGCTTAGTGGTATCCCACTGCGTTCCAACCTCAGTTCCCGTTCCTGACGCAGCACCAGATCGTCGCTTCTGTTCTTCTGCAAACTGTTGCTCAAGTGGAGATAAATTACTGCCCTGACTTCCTCGTTTCTCCTGAGCCTCCGCCAGTATCCTAGCTCCTTCAGCCTGAAGTGTCTCCAAATTCCTCCCCGAGGCTTCCATCTGTGCTTGCCTCTCAAGAGGAGATAGATTTGAGTTTGCCAACTGCGCCTCTAGGGCGGCCATAGCGGCATCTCTCTGAGCTTTCTGCTCAATGGGAGATAGATTATTCATCGCCCCCGACTCAGCAAGGAGCTTTGCTTTCATCTCATCAAGGGCTGCACCAGTGACCGCACTCCGTGCCACCTCTTGTACAGCGCCACCGCCTGCCCCCATCTGCTCTTGGACTTGGCCTCCCGCAGGAACGTTGGAAGTGGTGAAGGTTTTATTATTAGTACCCTTGCCCGGTCCCGGAACAAACCCCTGAGGAAGCGTCTGTCCGCCCTGATTCATTGGGAGACCAGATACATTTGGATTGGGCGTACCACCAAGAGTAGGATGTGGAAGTCCGGTAGCATTTACAGGCCGCGCATCATGGAGGGGACTTTTAGAAGAATTCTGCCTTTTCTTCTTTTGTTGATCCGCAAATTGCTGCTCAAGTGGAGACAGTGTAGCCATTACTTAATCCTATCTTAGTAGTACGCCCATTCGTACCGTACGAATTACTCTTCTTCTACGGCGCCGTTTTCACCCATCAAGTCAAGCATGCGACTGCAAAACTGAATCTCTCCATGCAAGGCTTGGGCCTTCTGTACGTGGTCATCGCGCTGCTTGGTATACTCCGCGATTCTATTTCGAAGTATGCTCGCATCAACATCACCCTGCGTTTCTACTTCTTGCGATTCTTCTACTGCTTCAACCTCCGACATGATCATGTCTCCCGTGTTTAGTTATACGCCGATCACTCAGCGTTGTTTGTAAAAAACTGCCTCACCGAATTGATGATGGCAGAAAGCCCCGCGACTACATACGGTACAATGTCAGGCGCTGATAGAGCAGCAGGCATGTACCCGAGGTCGCTAATAACAGTATAAGCAACAGCACCCACTCCACCCACTGCTGCGCCCTTCGCAGTTTTCGAAGTTTCTTTCTTACCGAATCCGACTTGGATATTCTCTTTGATTTTGTCAATCATTTCAGTCCTCTTAATGTTGAAAAGGCCGCATGGCCCATGCTAACAGACTACCTATAGCAACTTGCATCACACCAATGGTTGCTTCGTGTTCAAATACAGGTGACCATTTGCCCCAGCCTCCGCTGACCTCGACCACTTGGTAGGTAATAATGAGCGTCGTGGCCGCTGTACTGGCGTAGGCTGCACTGCTTTTCTCTTTTGCTTTGGCATGTTCTTTCTTGGTGAGGGTTACAATCTGACCTTTGGCTTTTTTGAGGTCCGCTTGCGCTCCCCGAGCCTCTTGAGATCGTGACTTCAACGTGCTATAAGCAGCAGATTTCTGGCGCTTACACTCGTCAAGCTCATTCCATAGCGTTTCGTAGTGCTGTCTTAATTCAGCAAATGACCCAACCTTTTTGGGGTCGCGTGGCGGTCTGCGTAACATTACCTACCTCGCTTGGGACTACCTTGATCCTCTACCCACTCAATGACTTTTGTTATTCTCTGGTTCTGGCCTTCCACGCGCCGATCCACCTTGCCCACCCGATCTCGCACCGACAGCAACAGCCACGTATTAGCGCCGATCAGCGCCACCAGCGCCAACGCTACTACGGAGACAATAGCGTCAACGTCCACTATGCCTCTTCTGCGGTTTCTTCTTC
>CEUX01018070.1_pt1 | contig 10741 bp, 11 predicted proteins | sample 531361 | NCBI WGS metagenome assembly CEUX01 (sample SAMEA2622736, study PRJEB7988) | marine metagenome | isolation source: saline water (ENVO:00002010), including
GATGTAGATTATTCTTATTCAGATGTTCCAATTCATCTTGCTACAAACTTCACAAACTCAGATAGAGAAATATTCAAAACTTACTTTGGTGGAATAACAATGTTTCCTATTGATGCATTCAAAAAGGTAAATGGTTACTCAAATGAATATTGGGGTTGGGGATTTGAAGATGATGATTTACTATTTAGGTTAACAGAAAGTAATGTATTTACTGATTTTGAAATTTATGAAGTTCCAAAAGAAGATACATCAGGATTATATCTACATGGAGATACAAGTTATTTAGAGTGTCCAAGTACAATAGATATCTCTACTGATTTTACATTACACATTACATTCAAACCAGATGAAATCATACCTGATTATGATAAATCATTTGATGAATATTGTGTATTTAGTATTCCTGGTTGGGATACAACGATAGGATACAATTCATTTAATCGTTATAAATTTGAGTGTTGGGATATCGGAAAAGAATGTCATCAAATCACTTCTGAATATAGTTATCCAAAACTAACACGAATTACCATTACTTACAACAAAGATGATAGATTACTAACTATGTATCAAGATGGAAATGATATTGGTAGTAAAACAATACCAAGAAAATTATTAAACACTAAAAAGAAAAAGTTTTTTATTGGTGTAGGAGCAACCGATAGAGATGAAGATATAAAAAGTTTTCGTGGATATGTAAGTGATTTTGCATATTGGAATACATCATTGGCAAAAAATGAAATTAAAGAATTAAATGATAATTCTACTATGAGTTATTTGTGTGATGATGGACAATATAATTCTTCAAAAAATTTAAAAATTTATTATGATTTTAAACACATTAAATTAAATAATCCTTATAAATATGATAAAGGTAAGGTTATGAATTTAGTTAATCCAAGACATTTTGCAATTTCTTATAATTGTATTCCAAAATCACAACTTCAAATAGAAAAAAAGAAAATTTCAATTCCAGCAAGAAGAAGTTCTACATTTGAAGTAGTGAAACATGAATCTACAGGATATGATAGTGGTGGTTGGAAAACTGATTCTACAAGATTAAATCAAATACGATTTTATAATCAAATATTAGAAAATAAATCTAATCTTATATCGGATGGACTTTCCACACTTAAATATACGAAAGTTTCCGATATAAGTCAAGAAAAATTTACATTTATTTCGGTGAAGTTATGAAGTTAGGAGTATGTATTCCATATAGAGACAATGGTGATGGTGTTCGTAAACAACACTTGGATACACTTATACCGCACTTAGAAAAGTTCCTTGGCGATAGGAATATAGAGTTCAGAGTGTATGTTGGTCATCAAGTAGATGATAATAAGTTTCATCGTAGTGGAACTAAGAATATTGCCTTTTTAGCAGCAAAAGAAGATGGTTGTGATTATGTTGCGTTTCACGATGTAGATATGTTACCACAAGATGATTGTGATTACTCACATCCTGGAGATACACCTAAACATATTGCAACTTATTTATCACAATGGGATAATACATTAAGAGATATACATTATTTTGGTGGAGTAGTAATATTCACTATAGAACAATTTGAGAAAATCAACGGATACTCTACAGATTATGTTGGTTGGGGATTTGAAGATGATGATTTGTTTTGGAGATGTATTAGAAAAGGATATTTTAAACCAACTTATATAGATAGTCCAGGTAATTCTAAAGTTTTACAATTTGATGGTAAGGAAACTCATATTAAAATTCCAATTTCAAATACTATAATGAATATACCAAATAAATCTTGTGAGATAGAAATAATTGTATATTCAGAAATAGAAAGTGAAGATAAAGAATATATGGTTGGGGATACAATTCCATATTTAAAATATCCAATCATATCAAGAAAAGGTTGGGATTTTGATATATCATATAATAATTCTAAAGCATTTTCTTATTGTTTGTGGGGACGGAAAAATGAATTAAATTATGGATGGATGATGAGATATCCTAATCAATGGAGTAAAGTTAATTTTAAAGTAGATACATATGAGAGAAGTAGAACGATTACTATTAATGATGAGATATATGATGAGAAGTTTGGCCCACAAAAATCTATATTACCATTTGAAGACCATTTGAAAAGATATGGAACTACACCATTTTATATTGGTAAAAATCCAATAAATCCGCGTGACCCAATGAGAAAAAGAACTCGTGCATTTAAGGGTAAAATACATTCAATAAAAATGTGGAGAGGAAACACAACGAGACAAGGGTGGGATGATAAAAAAGATTTAGTATTACATTATGATATGAATAAATCTTGGAGAAGAGATAAATTATTAGATTTAAGTGGTAATGAAAATCATGGCCAATTAGTTCTTGGTAAAGGTAGAATTACTAAAGATGATATTCAGATATCAAAAACAATTACACCACATAGAAGATGGGGAAGTATGGAATGTATGTATCATGATGATGAGGGAATTGTTAATCAAAAATTTGCAGGAGACCCAAAACAAACTTCTAAAAATGAAATTGTTTATAAAAAAGGAATGCAAAAAGAAAAAATAGATATTGATGAAAATGGTTTAAGTAATATGAAATACGAAATAGTATCAGAAGAAGATATTTATAATCGACATAAATTAATTAATGTGAGGTTTTAGTGTCAGAGAAAGAGATAAAGGCAAGTGTAACTCCAGTAGATGAGGATGAAAATAAAATAGATTTTTCATCTGATTGGAATAATGATAACAAACATTTTGTAGAAACAAAAAAACAACTTGATAATGTTGGTTGTGGTATGTGTTTGGCAAAATGGACTCAGGTGACTATGCACTTACAACTTGGTCATACACATAGTTGTCACCATCCAGCAACTCATAAAATTCCACTTCGTGAATTAGAAAGAAATCCAACCGCTCTTCATAACACTCGATTTAAAAAAATGAAACGAAAGGAAATGTTAAATGGTTCAAGACCTAAAGAGTGCGATTATTGTTGGAATGTAGAAGACAATTCAGATAGATTTTCTGATAGAGTTTTTAAATCACAAGAGAGTTGGTCTGCACCACACTTTGATGAAATAGTTAAATTGGATTGGAGAGAAAATTTCAATCCAAGATATGTTGAGGTTGCATTTTCTAATGCTTGTAATTTTAAATGTAGTTATTGTGCACCAGCATTTTCTTCTAAGTGGCAAGAAGAGATTGAAAGATACGGAGCTTATCCTACAACGGATGAGTTTAATTCATTTAAGTATAATCAACTTGAAGATAAGATGCCTATTCCACATAGGGAACATAATCCATATGTAGATGCTTTTTGGAAATGGTGGCCAGATTTATACCAAGATTTACATACATTTAGAATCACAGGTGGAGAACCATTATTATCAAAAGATACTTGGGGTGTTTTTGATTATATTTTAAATCATCCAAATCCTAATAAAAAATTAAATCTTGCAATTAATAGTAATTTAGGTGGCCCTAAAAATATTATAGATAAATTTATCGATTATATAAAAAGATTAGAAGATGAAGAACGAGTAAATGAATTTATTGTATTTACTTCTGCAGAATCATGGGGAAATCATGCAGAATATATTCGTCATGGTTTAGATTTTAATTACTTTTGGGATAATTGTAATAGAATATTAGATTCATCTAATCGTACAATTTTAACATTCATGAGTACATATAATGCATTATCAGTTCCAAGATATGATAAATTAATAAGAGGTATTTATGACTTAAAAGAACAATATGGTAATTCAGATAGATATTGGAATTCAGCAGTATTTTTAGATTCAAGTTATTTACGATATCCTACACATCAGACCGTTCAAGTTTTACCAACAGAATGGGATAATAAAATATTAGAACAATCACAACTTATGGATTTTATGGGAGTGCCATTATTTGACAATAAATATATTGGTTATTCAGATATTGAGATACAAAAGGTAAAGAGAATATATGATTGGAAAACATCTGATTGGGATGGTAAAGAAAAACAAGTTAAAGAACATAGATATAATTTTGGAAAGTTTTTTAAAGAACACGATAAAAGAAGAGGAACTGATTTTAGAAAAACATTTCCTGAATTAGAAGGATTTTATAATGATTGTCAAAGGATTAAATTATGATAAAACTTAAAGGAAATAATGCTTATTTTTTACCAAATGTACATAAAAATAATTTGAGTACATTTCCATTAAATAAAATTTGTAAAGATAGTTTTACATTTTGTGTTAGAGTTAAAATAAATTGGGATAAGATGGAAACACCTGCTTGGGGTGGTATAATAATGAGAAATGGTATGCATTCAGGATTAGTTGCAGTAAAATCTGATAAATCATCAATTAATAGTGGTTTTTCAATTAATGGTGAGGTTTGGACTAATATTGATGGTACACCAACACCTAAAACTCTATCTTTAATGATTGATAAAGATAATAAAGATGATTTCTTAGATTTAACTTACATTTATGAAACAAGTGGATTACTAACAATTATGAGTGATAAATCAGTATCTTTAGATAGAGTTGAAGGTGCACCGAATATTATCTTTGATAAAGAATTAAATAAAAATAAATATTATTATTTTAAACAACTTGAAATAGAACGAGATATAATAGATTATAGAGATTCTTGGTTATGGTTTGGTTGTGCAAGTGCATTTGCTAGTTGTAATAAAGAACACAGGCAATATCTACAAGGAGAAATTTCTCATTTTGGAGTTTTTGGTAAAAAATTAAATGAAGATGAAGTAAAACATTTTTTTGATTCATGTGATTCTAATTTAAAAACAGCAAATTTAAATGATTTAATTCCAGTTTCATATTCAGATTTTAAAACTCAAACACCACATAAATCTTTTGATTATAGTGGAAATGGTAATCATATTGTAATGTATAATCCAGATTGGGGTGCAATATGATTTATATATCTCATAGAGGAAATATAAATGGAAAAAATGTGCGGTATGAGAATAGTCCAGATTATATTCAAAAGGCCATTGATAGAGGATTTCATGTAGAAGTTGATGTTTGGTCTTTTGAAGATGATGGTTATTGGTTAGGACACGATGAACCACAATATCATGTAGAAGAAAATTATTTAGAAAATTCAAAACTTTGGTGTCATGCAAAAAATATATATGCACTTAATCAAATGATTGAGAATGGAAAAATACATTGTTTCTTTCATCACGAAGATGATGTTACATTAACTTCACAGGGTTATTTGTGGACTTATCCTGGTAGAGATTTAACAAAAAATTCTATAGTAGTTTTACCAAATAAGAAACCTGATGTAGAAGTTGCAGGTATTTGTAGTGATTTTATAGAGGAGCTTTATGAAAAAAATAATATTGTGTGATGGTGATAGTTGGACAGCTGGAGATATAGTAGACCCAAATATTTTTGGAGACAAACTTGAGCATGTAAATCATCCAGATAATACTAAGTATAGATTACCAAGAGTTTGGCCAGGTAAGTTAGAAAAATTAATAGGTATTAAAACTGATAATATCAGTATTGCTGGTTCATCAAATGATGCAATTGTTCGTAGAACACTAAGAAGAGTTATTGAATTGTTAGAAACATATCAACCAGAAGAAATATTTGTTATCATTGGTTGGTCATCACCAGAGAGAAAAGATTTTTATTATAAAGGTAAGTGGGAATCTTGGGAAACACTATATCCTGCACAACTTGAACAAGATTTTTCAGATATGAGGTTGAAGAAACTTTATGAAATATATTTAGATATATTTTGGAATGAAGAAGAGTATATAGAAAGATATATACAACAAAATTTATTATTACATCATTTTTTAAATTCATATAATATTAATCATTTATTTTTTGATGCATTTTATGAGAAAGAAGATGGTATGTTTAAAGATGTAGATATTGAAGAAACATTTTATAACTTTCACTCTTTAAGAAACCATAAAAGAAATGGAACTGGTAATAAATACTTAATAGATGAATTTTTAAAATTAAGAGAAAGAATTTTTAAAAAAGAATCATTTCGTAAATATATAGGATTTGAAGATATGAAGTTGTGGGATGGAGTCCATCCAAGTGAAGAAGCTCATGAGAAGTGGGCACAAGAACTAAATAGAGAATTAAGAGGTAAGATATGATTAAATTAATTATATTCGATTTAGATGGTGTATTAGTTGATGCAAAAGAAATACACTATGAGGCACTTAATAAAGCACTTTCCAATGTAGATGAAAAGTATGTTATCAATAGAGAAGAACATATATCTACATATGATGGTAACACTTCAGTTACGAAGTTAAGTCTTTTATCAAAAAATAAAGGATTACCTTATGAATTACACGATACAATTTGGGAAGATAAACAAAATATAACTATAAAAATGATTGATGAATTAGAGAAAGATGAAAGATTGATAAAGGTTTTAAAACAATTAAAAGATGAAGGATACATACTAGCATGTGCTACTAATTCAATTCGTGATAGTGCAAAATTACAATTAATTCGTAGAGGATTTTTAGAACATTTAGATTTTATGTATTCTAATCAAGATGTAGTGAATCCAAAACCATATTCAGAAATATATTTAAGATGTATTATTAAAGCAGGTGTGAATACAAAAGAAACAATTATATTAGAAGATTCTGAATTAGGTAGAGAGGGAGCAAGACAAACAGGTGCATATGTTTTGGATATTGAGGATTCAGATGATGTTACTTATGAAAAAATTAAAAGTTTTATAAATGAATGGGATTATATAAAGTGAAAAATTTATATATAAATGGTTGTAGTTTTACTTATGGTGATTGGTTACCAAAAGAACATACTTGGCCAGAACTTTTATCTAAGAAGTTAAATCTTAACTTACTGAATCACTCAGTAAACGGAAATTCAATGCAATCCATAACATTTAATTCAGTAAATTATTTAAGTAAATTAAGTAGTGAAGATACATTAGTTGTTATTGGTTTAACTTGGGAACCAAGATATATGATTCAAATTGGACAAGGAGTTATAAATGTAACACCTACAACAGAAGGTAGAGAAGAGGTCTCATTTGGTAGAATTCAATCACCAATCACATTAGATGAATTAAAAATTGATGACATAAGATTTAAATTACTATCTTCTATGAAAGACGGAAAATGGCAATTAAAACCACTAAAAGATTTTACACAATATTATAAATCTTTAGTAGAACACGACTTTAATTTAGAGGAAAATCAAAAGTTAAATCTTATAACCAATATGGTATATCTACAAAGTTATCTAAAACACAATAATTTTGATTACAGATTTATAAACTTTAATTCGGTAGACTTTGATTTAGATTTTCCTATATTAAAACAAATAGATAGAAGTAAAATTATAACTTTTGATGATAGACCATATGTAAAAAATGAATCTTCACATCCAAATAAAGAACAATGTATAGAAATAAGTGAGAGAATTTATGATAGCATTAACGGATAATTTTAATCAAGTTAGTTTACACGAACCATCACAAGATATAATTGATGTATATAAAAATGTGCCAGAAATAAATGAATTAGATAATCGTGGTTTTAAAATATGTAGACCCTTGTTCAGTCATTCAAGTTTACCAAACACTTTAGATTTAGATGTAATTGAAGTAGATGATTTTGATTTTAAATCTGAATTTAGTTATTTTGTTTATGTTCATCACAATCAAAAGTTGTGGGCAAAACACTTAGATTTAATTCCTAAAAAAGTTTTAGATGGAGTTAGAAGTGGTAAAGGTAAACTTATATTTGATAATAGTTTAGAGGGAGAGAGAATTGATGGTGATTTTTTCATAAATCCATTTTATGAAAGTATTGATAAGTTAAACTTACCAACAGAAAACATTTATTTTATTACAAATAATTTGATTGCAGAAAAAACTCACAATGAATATAATAGAAAAGATAAAATAAATGTAATATCAATAATGTGGAATGTATTTGATGTTCAACGATTGAAAAAATTAAAACATTTACCTAATAAAATTAATATACAAAATGAAATAGATTATAAAGAAATTAATTCTACTAAATACTTTTTAAAAATCAATAGAACAAATAGAGCTGAGAGAGATTTATTTATGTTGTTTTTAGAATATGAAAATTTACTTGATAAATGTTTGATTAGTTTTCCACAATTAGATGGAAATGGATTTCCACCACACAATCGATTTAAAAAATACACAACACCAGAATTGATAAAAAGTTTAGAATCTAAACTACCATTCGATATTGATGAAACAGATAAAACTAATCATGGGCCGGCTGGAGTTGGTAAAGGTAAGTTTAATGCAGATTTACCATTTAATCCAATACACTATAAAAATTCTTTTATCAGTATTGTTATGGCCGCATTTCCATTTGAACAGAATGCATATCATTTACATAGTTCAACATTTAATCCTATGTATTGTGGTCATCCAATAATACAATTTGCTCCATACAAGACATTAGAATTAATGAAACAATATGGATTTAAAACTTTTGATACATGGTGGGATGAAAGTTATGATGATGAGCCTGATGGGTGGAAAAGATTAAAAATGATTACGGAGTTAGTTTTAAAAATATCTAAAATGGATAATAATATATTGTTGGGAATGTATAAAAATATGAAAGAAGTTTTACAGCACAATATAGATATAATAGAAAATTATGATATAAAAACAAATTTATATGATAGGATATATAATGATTAATCACGAACATAAATTTATTTTTATTCATATACCTAAATGTGCAGGTATGTCAATTGGTAAAACTCTTTATAATTTAGTTGATAAAGACCCAAAAACTTATACGGGATTTGGTATCCATCACGATGAGTTTGATAAAAAGATTTGGAAAGAGTATTTTGTTTTTACTTTTCTTCGTAATCCACTTGATAGATTATATTCACAATATCGTTATAGAGATTTTTTATATGAACACGATTTTGAATATGCTGTAAGAAATATGGAAAGTTTATATCAAAGGAATTATAATTTTGTTCCAGATGAAAATAAAAAAGGAAGTTTAGAATCTATTTTAACTCATTATGGGGAATGGATACATTTACCAACACAAAGAGAATTTTTACAGGGTAAATATAGTAATAAAATTGATAAACGACCTTATATAGATTTTTATGGTAAGTATGAAACATTACAAGAAGATTTTGATTATGTTTGTGAAAAAATAGGATTACCACAAACAAAATTATTACATGAAAATAAATCGAAAAACGAAAAGGATTTAGATTATGAACGAAAATTACTTTAATGGTAAATATAATATAATTAAATCAGATATGACATTCAAAGATGAAGTATTTAGAATTAGAAAACAAGAATTAGATAATGATGAAGTTTTTTCAGGTAATTTAATATTAAATAAAGAATTTGAAAATTTAGATTATGAAAAGATATATTCATTACCATTAGATGATAAATCAATTTATGTTAAGGATTTTGAAAATTCACCACATGCAAATCAATGTAGTGTTGATGATAGTATTATGTATTGTGGTTCTTTTGTACTTTGGTTATTAGGTAACTTTGATAGAAATGATTATTCACTTTATGCAAATTTACGAAGACATAGAATAGTGTTAAGAAGAATTACTGATGAGGTATTAAAATGAGAATGGCAGTTTGTTTAAGTGGTCAATTGAGACAATGGGAATTAGCATTAGATAATCAAAAGTGGTTTTGGGAAAGTTCAGAAGCAGCTGGTGTGGAACAAATAGATTATTTTATTCATACTTGGAATTATAGTGGTGATAGAGAGGGAGTATCACAACCATATGTAACAAGAGATGTGAGTAAAGAAGAATTTAAAAATATTTGTAATGCATATGAAGTTAAAGGTTCTATCTATGATACTAAACCATCAACTTGGTTTTATGATAATGACCATTGGAGTGCATTATTTTATAGTTTTGCACAATCAGTAATGTTAAAAAGAAAATATGAAATAGAAAATGATTTTGAATATGATGTGGTAGTAAAATCAAGACCAGATATAGTATTTAATCCAAAGATGGGTTGTTGTTTAGAAACACTATGGGATAATCAGTTATTTACTTGTCATGGTGGTGAGATGGACCACGAGTTTGGAATGTTTAATATTGATGATTGTGTATTTTATAGTAATTCTTATACGATGGATATATTAGTTAATATGTATTTTTATCGACAAAAGTTAATTGATAATAGAGATATGAGTGTAGAAAAACTATCAATTCAACAACTTGGTCCTGGAGTATTGATGCATGAATATTGTAGAGAATATGGAATTACACCAATCGTAACAAGAGAACATTCAAAATACTTTTTACCAACATTATTAAAACTTGGTTGCCCTACTGATTTAGATTTATTTAAACCTAAAGATTTTAATACAATAGAAAAACATTTTAGGGCATTTTACAGAAAATGAAAATAGGAATATATATTTGTTCAAATGGTTACGGACATTTTCATAGAATGTTACAAGTATGCTCAAACTTACCTTATTATGATATTGATATCTATTGTGAACGATATCAGTATAATAGATTTAATCCACAACGACCAAATTTAAATTTTATTTTTTATGATGAATCTAATATACGATGGGATAAAAAAGAATTTGGTTTACTTGATGTAGGTGATATAGATAAATATGATAAAGTAATTACAGATAATTTAGTTGAAGTTTTAAAATATAGACCAGATGCAATCTATAGTGGTTCTTTTTTATGGAGTGATGT
>CEUX01100424.1_pt1 | contig 10741 bp, 12 predicted proteins | sample 531361 | NCBI WGS metagenome assembly CEUX01 (sample SAMEA2622736, study PRJEB7988) | marine metagenome | isolation source: saline water (ENVO:00002010), including
TGAAACAACGAGGCGGTATAAAGCCCGGCCGCACCATGCTCGGCCAGAATTTTGCGGGTATTGGCGAATCGGTAGGCGCCGACAATTTCCAAATCGTCTTTATCCCATAGAATCAGTTGCTCGTAATGGCTGTCAAAGCGGTCAATGTCACGGCGCAAGCCACTGCCTTCGCCAACGGCACGAAACGCAAATTCACGTAACCGGCCAATTTCGCGCAACACCGGCGAACTTTGCTGATGCTGGTACAGGTAAATTTGCTTACCGTCTGCGGTTTCGCCTAACAGCTCGCAGGCTTCTACCGATTTTTTCAGAACTATGCGATCTTCCGGGTGGGCAATGGCGCTTTGAGTACTGAACAGCGGCGCTTTATCTTTAGCCAGCCGGTACAAATGCTTTTTAAACAGTTTAACCTTGGCTTGCGTTTCCAGAGCCAGATTAGCGAAAGCTTCATGCGGAATTTGTTCACCAATACGCATTTCCAGTTTCTTACGCTGTTGCTTAAACATTTCCTGCACCAGCAGCATGGTTGCTAATGGTTTGTACAGCATAGAGGCGCCATAAAATAGCGCAGAGTTACGGCCATCGATGTAAATTGGCAGAATAGGGGCTTTAGCATTATTGGCAAAGCGTAAAAAGCCGCTGTGCCATTTACCGTCGCGGATCCCTTCAGGCCGTAGCCTTGACACTTCGCCGGATGGGAACAGAATAAGCGCACCTTCATCTGCCAGATGTTGCTGAATATTGTCCAGTGCCCGCCGCTCAGTGCCACCACTCATATTGTTGACTGGCAGTAACAGGTTGTGCAGAGGTTTTAGTGCCATCAGCAACTGATTAGCGACCACTTTCACGTCGGAGCGGATATCGCTGACCAGTTTTAGCAGCGCCAGGCCGTCAAGGGAACCTATAGGGTGATTGGCGATGATTACTATGCGCCCCGTAGTCGGGATGCGTTCAATTTCGTTATCACGTACCGAATAGCGAAAGTTAAAGTAGTCCAGCACCTGTTCGACAAACTCAAGCCCTTGCAGATGCGGATAGCGCTGCGCAAATTCGATAAAATCCTGCTCATGCAGCAGGCGGCGTAGTGCCCCTTTAACCGGCTTGTATAGCCAGGGCTTGGCGGTAAGTCCCGGTAGATTTTGTGAAAGAACCTGTTCAACACTGATCATAATTAGCTCCGCTGGCACTGCAATAGGCTGCGCTCAGGCTAATTGGGTTGTATGACAGTCAGGTGTCGGTTTTATGGCAGTTTGCTGAAATTTCAGGCAACCTTTTTATCGCTGGCGGCCAAAGGCAGAGCTGCAATTTTTGCTGCCTGCTCTGTGCAGTGATACAGCGCCAGGCTGCCATCATGCTGTTCAATCAACGCGGTGCAGCTGTCTATCCAGTCGCCGTCATTACAGTAAATAATGCCTTGCTCCAGGCGGATTTCCGGGTGATGAATGTGGCCACAGACTACACCGTCAAAACCAGCGCGTTTAGCTTTGGCTACCGCGGCCTCACGGTAGCGTGCTATCGCTTTTTGCGCGCCGGGCACGCGGCTTTTAATGTAAGCGGCGAGGCTAAAATAACCGCCACCGGTAAAGCGGCGCAGGCGGTTATACCAGCGGTTTAAAAATAACAGCAAATCGTACAGGTTATCGCCAAGCCAGGCATGCAGACGGCCAAAGTTAACTTCTTTATCAAATTCGTCACCGTGCAGCAGTAATAACTTTTTGCCCTGAGCTGTGGTATGGCTTTCCCGCAGCGCAATACGAATATTGCCAAAGCTTTTGCCAGCATAAAGCCGCATCGCTTCATCATGGTTACCGGGAATATACACCACTTCGACACCTTGCTCGGCTTTATCCAGCAAGCAACGCACGACTTTATTCTGACTGAGTTTCCAGTGCACCTGTTTACGCATGGCCCACAGGTCAACAATGTCGCCCAGCAGATAAATCTTGCCAGCCTGGCTTTGCTCAAGAAAACTCAGCAAATAGTCGGCCTGACAATCTTTGCAGCCTAGGTGAACGTCAGATAAAAAGATGGTGCGGCAGTTCAGCATCAGTCGGTACCATGTTATCTTTAGACGCCAGCCAGCATCGGTACTTGCTGTGTCATTGGTGTGACGATTTTTTGAAGCTTTGGTGACCTATGAGCCTTGCCCTGATAATCCCCGATCGTAAACTTGACGACTTACAACAGCGTCTGGCGCAGGCATTGCCCGGGACCCGTATTGAAATCTGGCCGGATATTGGCTCAGCTGATGAGGTTGAGTTTGCTGTGGTGTGGAAGCAGCCTTACGGTAGTTTGGCGCAGCTGCCGAACCTGAAAGCAATTCAATGCTTTGGTGCTGGGGTTGATGCAATACTGACTGATCCGACGCTGCCTGCACTGCCGATAGCCCGGATAGTCGACAATAGCCTTACCGACACTATGGTCCGTTATCTGGACGGTGTGTTAAGCCACTACCGGTTAAGGCTGGATCAGTTCATTAGCCAGCAACGGCAACAGCTCTGGAAACCTAAGAGCCCGCGGCAAATAAGCAGTATTTGTGTGCTGGGACTCGGTGAGTTGGGTGGCGCTGCTGCCCGGCACTTTTCGGCTGCCGGTTATCATGTCAGCGGCTGGACCAGAACGGCAAAACAACTGGCTGGCGTAAAGTGTTATAGCGGACAGGCAGAACTGGCCCAGGCAGTCGCTGATGCAGATGTTGTGATTTGTTTGCTGCCGCTAACTGCAGAAACAGACAGCCTGCTAGATAAGATGTTTTTCGAACAGGTAAAAACAGGTACCATTTTTATCAATGTTGCCCGCGGTGCTATTGTCGATGATGCTGCGCTGTTAGCGGCGCTTGATAGTGGGCGAGTACAGGCGGCGTGTCTTGACGTTTTCCGCCAGGAACCTTTACCGGCCGGGCATCCGTTTTGGTTACATCCCGCTATTCTAATCACCCCACATGTTTCTGCGGTGACTAATGTCAGTACTGTAGTGCAACAGATTGCAGAAAACTATCGTCGTAGCCAACGCGGCGAAGCACTTTTAAACCCGGTTGACCTAAGCAGGGGATATTGAATGGCAGATCAGCATCTGACAGAAGTGACAACCTGGTTCTTACAATATGAAGGTGATGTAACCACGCAGATAGATTGGCCAGAGCAGGTGCAGTTAATAGAAGCTGAAATTGCCAGCCCGGAACTGAGCCAGTTTATGTTCAGAGCGGTAGGCGGACGCTGGCGCTGGTTCAGCCGTTTAAGCTGGAACTATCAGCAGTGGCTGGACTATCTGACACAACAACAGGTGAGGACATGGCTACTGTGGGTAAAGGGGACACCTGCAGGGTATATCGAACTGCTGAAACATCAAGATGACAGCGTAGAAATAAAATTTTTTGGTTTACTGCCGCAATTTATTGGTCAGAGGTTGGGGCTGCCTTTAGCCCGTGCGGCAATTATGTTAGCAGCCAATTGGCAAGGCCGGAGAATCTGGCTGCATACCTGCTCGGAAGACCATCCGTCGGCCCTGAAAAATTACCAGCGGGCAGGCTTTGTTCTGACACATACTGAAGTGGCAAATGAAGCTGTACCACAGCTGAATGACACTCGTTTGCTGGCGCAGAATTTCGTCTATTCAGCGCTGTCGTATCACCTTGAAAATACTGGTTAAATTCACAGTTATTGTAACTTTGTTACAACTTAACTACACTCAGTGACGGTTCAAGGAAACTTAAGCCAAGCTGCTAATTAAAATAACAAAATGTGTCACTGAGGTTAGTTATGAGTAAAGCGTCCAGTCGTGGTTTTGGCTTTACCGCAATCGCCATTGTTGTTTGTTTAATGGCGTTATCGGCATTTTTGACCAAAGCCGAAGCTGTCTGCCTGCTATGCGGATAGCGGAAACTGAATATAGTCAAACGGAATGACTGAGACTCAGGGGGGCTTTGCTCCCCTGATGCTTATCTGTGTTTAAGCTTTTCTATGCCGCTCGCGGTTTTCCCGCTTTTGCTCCGCATTCTTCTGCAGCAATACATAGGTTGCAGAATAGCCGCCGTGTTGCTTTTGCGCAGTATTACATGCCAGTACGGTTGCCATCTGTGGCAGCCATTTAAATACATAGCTGCGTAATATGGCTGGATGCGGTTTACTGTTTCGGCCCATACCGTGCTGAATCAGTAAGGTACGAATACCACGCTTGTGACAATCTTCGATAAAGAAGAAAAGCTCGCGCCGGGCATCTGTCAGGCTCTTGCCCAGCAGGTTTAATGTGGCATCTAACTGGTACTTACCAAGACGCAGGTTACGATACACGCCATCCTGTACACCGTCTTTTTTATAGGTAAAGGGTTCATCCGGTTTTACCAAATCAACATATTCCATGCTGAGGTAGTTTGGATCATATTCCATTTCCTGCTCAGCGGCTTTGCGCCGGGCTTGCTGCGCTAATGTCGGACTAAATTCGCTGTGCTCTGGCAGTACCTCATCCTGAGACAAAGGTTTAACGCCAGACATTTCCTGCAGAAATAAATCTAGGTCATCGTCTTGCATACTGCACTCTCTTGTCTTATCGGGTCGCAATTATAACCCGCCTGTTGATGTGACAAAAGTAGCAGCGGCTGCCTTACTCGGCTTGGGTGGTCAGGGCGGTGGTAGGCGCAACAGTGTGGTCTGCTGATTTTTGTGCTTTCCGGGCTTGAGCAAAACGAACTAAGTAGTAAGCATTGATTAATAATACTAATAAATTAGATATCACACCCTGAGGGATAGCAATATGGCTGTAATACACAAATAGCAGGCTGCAGCCAACCAGAGTTGCCAGGCGTAACCAAAATACGTCCTTGATAAAAAATGCACCGATACAGATTGTTAAGCCTATCCAGCTGATGATATCGAACACAATATGTTCCATTTTACATTCCTGACTATTGATGTTGGGTAGGCTAAACATTTTGCCAGCATAATTTTTGCGCATTATGCGGTGCCTTTGAGAGCCGCTCAACTGAGTAATTTTGCTTCTCTGGGATTAGTTTAATTAATGAATTTTTCAAGGCAAATTACAGGTGTAAAAACGTGTTCTATACTTAATGGCAGCTGAACAGGGAAGGAAGATGTTATGTGGCCAGAAAAAGTATACGAAGTTTTACCTTATGCTTATGTCACCGCCGGAATTGGCGTGATGGTAAGTGTTGAATCTGTGCTGGCGTTTGCTGCCGGAGCTCTGATGGCAGGGGCTGGAGCAGTGGTTTGGGTGTTGCGCTCAGACAATAGGCGCTCAGATATTAAAAACGCCAGAGAAAAATATGGTGGTGTTCTGCCGTTCTGGTTATATGAACTGTTGCCTTTTAGCTACTTTATGCTGGCGGTAATGTTGTTCACTGGCAGTGATAATGTGTACTTTTATCCATTTGCCATGATTTTACTGGTGATTGGTGTGCAGCTATGGCTGCTGCGTAGTAGTTATCGTAAACATCAGCGGCCTGTACCTGTTAAGGTAAAGCCGTTGCGTTCAAGAGCCTGAGTTATTTTCTTAAATCGATCCGGCTGTTTGCAACAGCCGATACGGTGTGTAGCCATACCTGCAGATTTTGCTGCAGTGCTGCCGGATCAATTTTATCCAATGTATCGTTGGGGGTGTGGTGGTAGTCAAAATAGTCTGTACCATCTTGTTGCAGGCTGACAACCGGTACACCCTGAGCTTTGAGCACTGAGACGTCCGGGCCACCAGAGGCAGTATTGTTACCGGCTTCTACACCATAGCTTGCCAGCTTCTGTTGCAGAGCTTTGGCAAATGCCAGCGATTTTTCACCGAAACCGGTATCAAGACGCCAGATCCGGCCAGCACCAAAATCTGACTCGGAGGCAAAAACATGCTTGTTCAGGTTATTGGCGTGTTTAGCGGCATAAGCCCGGGCACCGACCAGGCCGCCTTCTTCGTTGCCAAACAGCACAACTCTTATTGTACGCTGTGGCCGGCCTTGTTGCTTTAGTAGCGCTGCGGTTGCCATAACAAGACCAACGCCGGCACCGTCATCCAAAGCACCTGTGCCTTCATCCCATGAATCCAGATGAGCGCCGATCAGCACGATTTCATCCGGGTATTTGCTGCCGGTAATTTCTGCAATAACGTTATGACTGGTGACTTCTCCTGGCAATTTATTCTGCATTTGTAACTGCAGTGTCAGCTCTGGTTGGCGCTCAAGCATTCTGGCCAGTTGCATTGCATCCGGTACCGACACAGCTGCTGCCGGGATCCTTGCTACATCATCGCTGTAGCGCATAATGCCGGTGTGGGCAAAGCGGTTGATGCTGGTGCCGACAGAGCGGATAATGATGGCTTTAGCGCCCAGCTTTGCAGCTTCGACGGCACCTTGCGCCCGTGCACCGACAACAGAGCCGTAAAAGCTGCCAAGTTTATCCTTTTCCATACTCTTATTGATAAAGACAATTTTATCTTTTACCAGAGTCTGGTCTGCTGCTTTTAACTGCTCCAGACTGTCAAACATGGCAACCTGAGCACTGATACCGTCAAAAGGGGTGGCGACAGAACCGCCTAAAGCTGTTACCACCAGATTCTGCCGGAATGGCTCGCTGACGGTCAGGCTGGCCTGACCGCGCTCCCAGTACTGCATCGTAAACGGCTCTGTCCAGACTTTATCGAAACCAAGTTGTTTAAAGGTGCGCTCTGCCCATGCAACAGCTCTGGCATCAGCTTCGCTGCCAGCCAACCGCTGGCCGACTTCGACGGTCAGTGAATCTGTCAGCTGATAGGCCAGGGTATCATTAAATGTCAGGTTATTCGCAGCAGTGCTAAAGCTTAGCGCTGCTGCGGTTAGTGTCAGCCATAATTTCATCTTTTCATTTTATCCCGCTGTTGATACAGTACCTCTGACTGTACCACTTTTTATGCAGGCTCCACAGCGCCAGCAGATAGAAAAGATAAATAGTCAGACGGAGCGAATTCAGGCAGTTAAGGACGCGATTATGCCAACAGCACCTTTTAGTGCATTAGTTGTTGACGATGTTGCCGCGGTGCGCAGCTATATCAGTCAGATATTGCAACAGATGGGAATTACATCAGTATACGAAGCCGCCGACGGACGCAGTGCGCTGCAATTGTTCGACGACCATCAGCCCCAATTGGTGTTTTTGGATATCCATTTACCAGATGTAAACGGTCATCAGCTACTTAAAGAAATTAAACTGCAGCAACAGCATACTGTTGTTTTCATGGTATCGGCGTTTTCCAGTGTAGAGAATCTGAAGCAGGCTGTGGAAAATGGCGCCCGTGCTTTTGTGATCAAGCCTTTTACCGCTAATCGTATCAATAGTCTGGTCAGACCCTTGTTGCATTAAGCCGCTTTTATCCCTGTTATCGCAAAAATCGTTATTCTTTGTTAAATAACAATCATTTTATTGTCGCTTTATACCTGAATCGGTAATATTGAACCAATCAGTCAGATAGAGTTAGGTGTAATGAATTTACAGGATATGCTGCAAAATTCCGCCAAGGCAGTGAAATTGTTAAAAGCGGTATCCAATGAGCGACGTTTACTGATCCTCTGCCATTTGTTAGATGGGGAATTATCCGTTGGCGAAATGAATGAAAAGCTGGAGCTAAGTCAGTCTGCGTTGTCGCAGCATCTGGCATTATTACGTCAGCATAAACTGGTAAAAACCCGTAAAGCCGCGCAAACGGTGTATTACAGCCTTAACAGTAAAGAAGCTGAAGCGCTGATTGCATTACTGCATAAACTGTATTGCTCGGATGATAAGTAAATAACAGCAACAAAAAAGCCGGCATTAGCCGGCTTTTTTGTTGGAACTGTGTCTTAAGCAGCGCTTAATGCTTTAACATGAGCATTTAAACGAGCTTTATGACGTGCTGCTTTGTTCTTGTGGATCAGACCTTTAGCGGCCATACGATCCAGAACAGGCACCATTTTCTTGAATGCTTCAGTAGAAGCAGTTACGTCAGCAGTTAATACCGCTGCGTAGGTTTTCTTAATGAAAGTACGCATCATAGAACGTTGAGAAGCATTTTGCTGACGACGTTTTTCTGATTGAATTGCGCGCTTCTTAGCAGACTTAATGTTAGCCAAGGTAACACTCCTAAAAAACTAAACCGGACCCATCAAAGGCCGCATAATATGCCTATTTAATGGCCCGTTGTCAAATGCTTTCACCGGAAAGTCGCAGATTTTAATCTGTCGCGCTACTGGTAATCTGTTGTGCTAACGGGGCAAAATAGCCGCTGGCTTACAGAAGGAAGTTGTCGTGTCGGCAAAGTTATTGAAATCGGGTCTTATTGTCAGCTTTATGACGTTAATTTCGCGCGTGCTGGGTTTAGTACGTGACGTAGTTGTTGCCAACTTTGTCGGTGCAGGCGCTGCGGCCGACGTGTTCTTTTTTGCTAATCGTATTCCGAATTTCTTACGTCGCCTGTTTGCAGAGGGCGCGTTCTCTCAGGCATTCGTGCCCGTGTTGGCAGAGGTAAAAGCAAAGCATGGTGATGACGCTGTACGTTTGCTGCTTGCCAGAGTGACCGGCAGTTTAGGCGTGGTGGTTACGCTGGTAACGCTGTTTGGTGTTATTGCCTCGCCTTTAGTGGCTATGCTGTTTGGTATGGGCTGGTTTGTTGAGTGGCTAAACGACGGCCCGGATGCGCATAAGTTTGAACTCGCCAGCCTGATGTTAAAAATTACCTTTCCTTATTTATGGTTTATCAGTCTGGTCGCGTTTTCAGGGGCAATACTGAACACCTACAACCGTTTTGCTGTAGCGGCATTTACGCCGGTTTTTTTGAACATCACGATGATTTTATGCGCGGTGTATATGGCGCCTACGCTTGAAGAACCCGCTCTGGCTTTAGCCTGGGGCGTGTTCATTGGTGGCGTGGTACAACTGCTGTTTCAGTTACCGTTTCTGGCCAAAGCTGGTTTGCTGGTCTGGCCGAAGTGGGGCTGGCGCGACGATAACGTGGTAAAGGTCAGAAAGTTAATGCTACCGGCATTGTTTGGTGTGTCGGTTAGCCAGATTAATTTGCTGCTTGATACAGTCATTGCTTCTTTTCTACTGACCGGTGCTGTCAGCTGGTTGTATTACTCTGACCGGTTAATTGAGTTTCCGCTCGGCTTGTTTGGCATTGCCATTGCGACCGTTATTTTGCCTAATTTGTCACGGCATCATGCCAGTGAAAATACCGCCCGTTTTAGCCAGACACTGGATTGGTCGTTACGCTTTGTGGCGTTGTTCGGTATTCCCGCTATGGCTGGGCTGATGGTGTTGTCCCAGCCGATAGTCGCACTGTTGTTTATGCGGGGAGAGTTCAGTCAGCACGATGTGCTGATGGTGTCCTATAGCTTAATTGCTTACAGCACAGGCCTGCTCAGTTATATGCTGATTAAGGTACTGGCACCGGGTTACTATGCCCGGCAGGATATTAAAACACCGGTACGCATCGGGATCATTGCAATGATCGCGAATATGGCCTTTAACCTGATGTTGGCACCTTTTTTAAGCTACGTTGGCCTGGCACTGGCAACTGCGATGTCGGCCAGTTTAAATGCTTTTTTACTGTACCGAGGTTTAAAAACCACCGGTGTGTACCAACTAACACAGACAACACTTTGGTTTCTGGCCAAACTGATTGCTGCCAGTGGCGTGATGGCGGCGTTGCTTTACTGGCAAACACCCACGCTTAACAGTTGGGTGCAGCTGAGTTTTAGCCACCAGGTATGGCGGCTTAGCCTGCTGTGCGTGTCCGCTATCGTCGGATATTTTACGCTGTTATGGCTGCTGGGCGTCAGGTTGGCGCATTTTAAAGCCAATTCTGTTGCTGAAAGCAATTAATTAAGTGGTTATAATGCGCGGTTTGTAACCAGAGGGCAAAACAGCAGGCATGGAGTTAATACGCGGCTTACATAATATTCAGCCCCGTCATCGCGGTTGTGTGCTGACTATCGGCAATTTTGATGGTGTGCATCTTGGGCACCAGGCTGTGTTGGCCAGGGTTGTTGCTATTGCCAGACAAATGCAGCTGCCCTCCTGTGTTATGTTGTTTGAACCACAGCCGCTGGAGCTATTTGCCGGTAATTCGGCGCCGGCACGTTTAAGCCGGTTTCGTGAGAAATATGTGGCTCTGGCTGGGCTTGGTATAGACCGGTTGCTATGTGTGCACTTTACACCTGATTTTGCTGCCCAGGCTCCCGAGCAGTTTATTCAGCAGTTGCTGCTAAAACAGTTGGGTGTAGAGCAGCTGATCGTCGGTGATGATTTTCGCTTTGGTAAAAACCGCAGCGGCAGTTTTGAACTGCTGGCACTAGCAGCTGAGCAGCATCAGTTTGGGCTTTGCAGCACATCCAGTTTATTACTGGGGCAGCAGCGGATTAGCAGCACCTTGATCCGTCAGGCCTTGGCCGATGACAATTTAACGCTGGCAGCAGAGATGCTGGGGCGACCTTTTGCTCTGACCGGCAGAGTACGCCACGGCAGAAAGTTAGGCCGGGATCTTGGGTTCCCGACCGCGAATGTGTTTTTATACCGGCGCAAGCTGCCGGTTGCAGGCGTTTATGCGATTACCGCGAACACGGTATTTGGCAGCTTTATGGGTGTAGCTAATATTGGCAACAGACCAACGGTGCAAGGGCAACGCCAACAACTGGAAGCGCATTTGTTTGATTTTAAAGGTGATTTATACGGCAGTCAGATTGAGGTGTTATTGCAGCATAAGCTGCGCAGCGAGCAGCGCTTCGCCAGTCTGGCCG
>CEUX01102429.1_pt1 | contig 10738 bp, 2 predicted proteins | sample 531361 | NCBI WGS metagenome assembly CEUX01 (sample SAMEA2622736, study PRJEB7988) | marine metagenome | isolation source: saline water (ENVO:00002010), including
ACCTTACTGTCTGGTGCTGAAAAAGTAAATGCAAATTTCACTGAGGTATATACTCTTTGTGGTGATGGAACTAATCTAGCACCAGGAATTGTTACAGCAATTGCTGCAGGAGATAATATAAGCATTAGTACAACATCTGGGCAAGTTACTGTTACTGCTCTAGAAACAACTGGTATATCATCTTATTGGAATGCAAATACTACAGGGATTAGCACTGTAGCAAGAGGAGTTGGCATAGGAACTACTACAGTCACATCTAAGTTAACTGTTGTTGGTGGTGGAAATATTGGTGGTGGTTTAACAGTAAGTAGTGGATTAGTTGTTACTGGTGGAGGTAGTATTACTGGAGAAACCACTTTAACAGGTGGATTAAAGGTTACTGGTATATCTTCATTTACATCTGTTGCTCTCAATGCAGTTCAAGTTAATGTATCTGGAGCATCTACATTTACTGCCTTAGTGAGTGCTGGTAATAGTACTAAACTTGGAGATGATGTTAGTACTAGGGGTGTCAATGCAGGTGGTATAAGTACATTTGTTGGTGATGTAAGTATTGGTAATCATTTTTCTGTTGTTGGTATATCTACAGTAGGAACTGGCAATACCTTTAATAGTGAAGGTGGCATGAGAATGACTGGTATTGCTTCAATGAGAGAAGCAGTAATTGGTTATGGAGTTACTATTAGTACTACTGGTATTAATGCTGTAAATGATGCATATGTAGGTGTTAGCACTGCTGCTGGAGTGATATTAACTTCTGCTAATGGAACTAGATATAGATTATTGGTAGAAAATGATGGAAGTCTAAAGACTGTGAACATAGCATAGCATTTAATGTAATAAATAACTAAAAAATTGTAAAATGTCCGCCATTATAACTGATCAACTTAGAATATTGAATGCGAAGAATTTTGTAGCAACTGCAACTTCTTCAGTTAATTCATATTATTCTTTTGTTGGTTTACCTAATGCTACCAATTATTCCTCTACTTGGGACACAAATCCACCTGCTCCTAAAGATAGTTTTGATCAGGAGGATGATTATTGGGATACTATGATTGCGTTGAAGAAGATAACATCTTCTGATATCAGTAGAATGGTTAATAGGTATACTTGGACATCAGGTGTTACATATGATATGTATAGAGGAGATATTAGTAGGACTAATGTAGCACAACCCTCAGGAGCCACTAGTTTATATGCATCAAAATATTTTGTAGTAAATGAAGATTATAAGGTTTATATTTGTCTGCAGAATGGAACAAATCCAGAAAATGTTACTGGTAGACCTTCTCTAGATGAACCAACATTTACAGATCTTGAACCAAAAGCGGCAGGTGATAGTGGAGATGGATATATCTGGAAATATCTTTACACTATAAAACCAAATGATATTATAAAATTTAATTCTACTAATTTTATACCTGTTCCTGATTATTGGGAAACCAGTACAGCAAATGCTCCTGTAAGAGATAATGCTGGAACTAGTGGTCAATTAAAAATTGTAACTATTACTGACAGAGGATCTGGAATAGGAACTGCTAATAGAACTTATACTAAGGTTCCTATTAGTGGAGATGGATCTGGAGCAGAATGCACTGTTGTTATTAACAATGATGCTAAAGTTGAATCAGTAGATATTTCTAAAGGTGGCACAGGATACACTTATGGTACTGTAGATTTGGTAACTGGAGGAGTTCCTGTAGGAACTACTAATCCTGTATTTAATGTTATAATTCCACCCCAAGGTGGTCATGGTGCAGATATCTATAGAGAACTGGGTGCTAGTAATGTTCTAGTTTATTCTAAAATTGAAAATGATGCAGAAAATCCAGATTTTATTACAGGAAACCAAATTGCTAGGATAGGTATAGTAGAAAATCCACAAGCTTATAATTCTACTTCAAATTTAACTTTAACTAAAGCTAGTGCCCTTTATGCATTAAAATTAGCAGGTGCTGGATATACTACAGCAACATTTGATGTTGATGGTACTATAACACAAACTGTTGGTGTAGGGTCTACTGCTATTGGTAGAGTTGTTTCATATGATCAAACAACAGGTGTTCTTAAGTATTGGCAAGATAAGAGTTTAGTAGGATTTAATAGTGATGGATCATTGAGAACAGATCCTACTTATGGATATGGATTACACAGATTTACATCTGTACCTGATACTGGAGGAAATCTCAATATTGCTAGTAATGAAGGCACTTTAGGGATAGATACTAGTTTTGGAAAAGCAGGAAGTCCTGGTATAAAAACTACAATAAATAATAGAACATATTACTTGGGTCAGAATTTTACTGAAGGTATTGCTACTCCTGAAGTAGAAAAATATTCTGGAACTATTATATATGTGGATAATAGACCTTCTATTACTAGGTCTGCTAACCAAAGAGAAGATATCAAAGTTATTTTGCAATTCTAAAGAATCATGCCACAGGAAACCAATTTAAACGTCGCTCCTTATTTTGATGACTTTGATAAAAGTGATAAGTATTATAAGGTTTTATTTAAACCTGGATACCCAGTTCAAGCACGTGAACTAACTGGGATTCAATCAATCCTTCAGGATCAGATTGAAAAGTTTGGTAGTCATGCTTTTAAGGAAGGTAGTTCAGTAACTGGTGGTGGAGTTAAGTTTAATAATGGATATACTTCTATTACAATTCAATCTAGTAATGAAGGGTATAATGTAAAAGATTATCTATATAATCTTAATGGCAAAACTGTAATTGGTAGTCAATCTGGAATAAAAGCATTAATTCAGGCTTATATTCCTAATCTTGCTGATGATGGAACTTATACTATATTCATATCATCTAGAAATAGCGGATTAGATAATAACGATAAATTTATATCTGGAGAGAGTTTACTTTTAGATGGAAAACCATTTACATCTAGAACTGGTTTAACTTTCCAAGTAGGAGAACCTGTAGCACAATTATCCAATGGCAGATGTAATTTTACTGGGTGTGCTGCTGTTTTATCTGCAGGAATTTATTTTGCTAGGGGTTATTTTATAGATGTTAAAAAGCAAACTCTTATAATAAATCCACATTCAAATACAGATAGTTGTAGGATTGGACTTAAGGTTTATGAAGATATTATAAATTCTGATATTAATTCCAATTTAAATGATAATGCAGCTGGATATAGTAATTATACTGCGCCTGGTGCTGATAGATTACGTATAGAATTAAGATTAGAAAAAGCAGCTATACAAGAAGATAAAGTACCTAATTTTATAGAATTAATGACCATTAGAAATGGTCAAGTTGCTTCTGTAAATGATAAACCACAATATAATGATTTAAGTACTGAATTTGCTAGAAGAACTTTTGATGAGTCTGGTAATTATTATGTTAAACCTTTTACTCTTACTCCAAAAGAAACTTTAAATGATTTTGAAGGGAATAATGGAGTTTTTACTTTAGATCAATTAACTTATAATAACAATACTCCAAGCGAAGAGTTAGGAACCTATAAGTTATCTCCAGGTAAAGCATATATTAGAGGATATGAAGTAGAAACTATAGTTCCTGCATTTTTAGATTTTAAAAAACCAAGAACTACAAAACTCTTAAAGCAGCAAAGTATTAATTATGTTACTGGTCCTACATTTACTTTAAATAGAGTTTCTGGTTGTCCTTCTATAGGAATTGGTACTGATTATACAGTAAGTCTAAGAGATCAAAGAGTGGGTGCTGCAGGTACAACTGCTGCAGGAAAAGAAATTGGATTGGCACGTGTATATGATTTTGCTTTAGAATCTGGTTCATATGATGTTAATAACACAGATTTAAATGAATGGGATATAGCTTTATATGATATTCAACCATATACAACTATTGCTTTAAATACTCCTAAAACTTTAACTGTTCCTACTCATATTAAAGGAAAGTCTAGTGGTGCTACTGGATATTTAAGAAATAACTTAAGTAGTTCTACAGACCTTACTGTTTATAATACTAAAGGAAAATTCATTGCTGGAGAAGCATTTATTTTTAATGGTGATGCAAGTGGACAGGTTGCAGTAGCTGTTACTGCATATAGTACTAGTGATATTAAATCTATCAATGGAACTGTAAGTACTGCAAGTACTTTTAATGCAGATGTAAAACAATCATTCTTATATAATATAGGACAAGTTAAGATTACTGATCCTCCTACTTCAGGAGCTTCTGCTGGTATTAGTACAGTTACGTTTACAGATCCAAATAAATTCTTTATTGGTATTGCTACAGTTGGAAATATAGTAGAATATACTAATTCTGGATTAAATACTACTTCTTATGCAAGGATTGAAAGTATAAGTGATAAATCTTTAACTATATCAGGAGTTACTACTGTTACTGGTATTTGTGAAGGTGGTCTTCCATCTTCTGCAATTAATCCAGCAGATTTTAAAGTACTTACTTCACAGTTCCAAGAATCTACTGATAATACATTATTCACTCCTCTTCCTAAGACAAATATTTCTAATGTAGATTTAACTAATTCTAATATTACAATCAAAAAACAATTTGATGTTTCTATAACAGATAATTCTACTGGAGTAGTTTCTAGTGGAGATGTAAATGATACATTCTTACCTTATGATGAAGAAAGGTATGTATTAATTAGAACTGATGGAACAACAGAATCATTATCTTCAGATAAGTTTGAATTTAATACAGGTTCTACTGAAGTAACTATTAATGGATTGGGTACAAATAGTAGTGCTAAGTTAATAGCTACTTTAAGGAAAGTTAATGTAAAAGAAAAGGTTAAGCAAAAACAAAAAATAAATCAAGTTTCAATAGTAAATTCTAATAACTCAGCTTCTGGAACTGGAGCTACAACTTTAAATGATGGATTAACTTATTCTGCTGTTTATGGTACTAGAGTTCAGGATGAAGAAATTTCATTAAATGTTCCAGATGCTACTATAGTTTATGGTGTATTTGAATCATCTGATGCAAGTGCTCCTATATTACCTAGAGTATCATTAACTTCTATTAATAGTGCTACTGGTAAGACTGGAGATTTACTTATTGGAGATACTTTCCAAGCAGGAACCAGTAATTTCAGAGGAATTTATGTAAGTAAGCATAATGATAGTACTATAAATTATATTCCCTTAAATGATTATAATTTACAGCAAAATGAAGAAATAACATTTACAGAATCTGGTATCACTGCTACTACTGTTAGTTTAACTTCAGGATCTGATAATGTTACTGAACAATTTAAATATGATGATGGACAAAGAGGAACAATCTATGATTATTCTAGAATTATAAGAAAACCTGGATTTACTGCACCTTCTAAGAAATTATTAGTGGTCTTTGAATCTGCATACTTTACTGGATCTGATACTGGAGATATTACAACTGCTAGTTCTTATGATAATTTTAATTATGGAAAATTACCATCAATTAATAATTCTAGAGTTACTGATATACTTGATATAAGACCTAGAGTATCTGAGTTCTCAGGAACTTCTTATTCTCCTTTTGAATTTTTAGGAAGAAGTTTTACTGCTTCAGGAAATTCAGCTAAGAATATATTAGCATCTGATGAATCTATATTATTAGATTATTCATTCTATCTTCCTAGATTGGATAAAATTTATCTAAATGAAAAAGGAGAGTTTCAATTAGTAAATGGTATTCCTGCAGAAACTCCAGAATGGCCAAATGCTATAGATGGAGCATTAGAAGTAGCATCTATTGCTTTACCAGCTTACTTATATAACGTAAATGACGTTAATATCACTTTAGCTAAGTATAAGAGATATCAGATGAGAGATATCAATAGACTTGAGCAAAGAATTGAAGGATTAGAATTTTACACATCCCTTTCATTATTGGAAAAAGATACATTAAATATGCAGATTACTGATGCTGATGGTCTTAATAGATTTAAATCAGGATTCTTTGTAGATGATTTTTCTGATACAGAAAATCAAATCAAAAAGACTATAGTTAAGAACAGTATTGATTATCAGAATGGTGAATTAAGACCAGCTCCTTATACTACTGAGCTAGATCTTAAATTAGATTTGAATAGTAGTAATGGAATTAGAAAAACTGGTAGAGTATTATCTTTAGATTATGATACAGTACCTTTTGTTAGAAATCCATATGCCACAAGAGTAGAGAGTGTAACTCCTTTCCTTGTTAATTATTATGGAGGGGTAATGGAGATAACTCCATCTTCAGATGTGTGGATGGATCAAGTTACTATAGAAGCTAAGAGGGAAGATCTTACTACTTATTCAGAAAGTGAAGAACAGGTAGAAGCTGGAGGATTTGATCCAGACACTGGTTATAGTCCAGTAACATGGAGTTCTTGGGAAACTACCTGGACTGGTGGTGGTGGATTAGTTAGTGAAAGTAGTAATGATAGTTGGAGTAGTTGGAGTGAAACTACTGATACAAGATCAAGATCTAAAACTAGAACTACAACCCAAACATTTACATCTGATACTGTAAAACAAGAAAGAGTTGGAACAAGAAGTATACAAAGAGAAACCTTTAGTACTATTAATGAAGGTCCAAAAGTTATTAATACTGATCTAGCTCCTTATATGAGATCTAGAAATATTGATTTCTCTGCCAGTAGCCTAAAACCACTTACTAATACTTATGCTTTCTTTGATGGAGAAGACGTTAATAAGTTTATAGTTCCAAAACTTCTTCAGATATCAATGACTACTGGAATTTTCCAGGTTGGTGAAACTGTTATTGGAACCAATGCTCAAGGTACTGAATTAATTAGATTTAGAGTAGCACAAGCTAACCATAAACTTGGAGATTATGATAATCCAGGAGTAATATACACAGATAATCCTTATTATAATGCAACTCCTTTAACTATAGCAGGTCAATTAACTGGAGATAATACTAGAATAGTTGATGAAATTGTTCAAGAAAGAGCTACTGGACTAATTGAGTTTGAGGGATCTATTCCACCTGGACCTAGAAGACATACAGGAGAACCAGCAATATTGATTACTGGCGGACCTGGTGTGGCTTTACCTCCTCTTCCTCAAGCAAATCCTACTATACCTGCTGAATATTCTACTACCACTACATTACTTAATATTGATACTTTAAGTTTAGCTGATAAGTCAGAAAATATTTATTATGGATATGTAGAAAATGATCTTCAGTTAATTGGTCAGACATCTGGTGCTCAAGCAACAGTTCGAAGTTCTGCATTAAAAACTGATAATATTGGATATTTGAGAGGATCATTCTTTATTCCTGATCCTAATGATATAACTACACCTAAATTTGAGTGTGGTAAAAAAGTCTTAAGACTTACTAGTAGTGGAAATAATAGTCAAGTTCCTGGAGCAGTAACAACTGATGCTTCAAGCACATTTGACGCTGCGGGTGAAGTTGAAACTCTTCAATCCACTATTATTAGTGTAAGAAATATCAATACACATACTCAACGACAAATAGAAACTCAAACTACTGGAGGTGATACTTATACTACTACCAGCAGTAATATTATAAGTTCAGAAAGGGAGATTATTGGATACCCTAATCAATGGCATGATGATATACCAACTGTAACTACATCTAGTGGAGAAACAGTTACTGGATTGTATGAGGTATCTGATACCACAGGTGCAATATCAATTAAAGGTAATGTTGTTGCTAATGTATATGGACAAGAAACTGTAATTAATGATCAAACAGTTGCAGATCAGAATCTAATCCGTAGTAGTATGGATGATTTTAGAAATAATGATTGGGTTGAAAAACAAGGATCTATTCATTCTAATCTAGGTAGCACTGATGGTGGATTGGATACTACTGGTAATCAGAGAGTTGTTATGGATATTACTATAGAACCTGAAGTTGATGTTATTGAGCAAGCATATATGGATGGTTTAGGTAGAGCACCTGATGGACCTGGATATGATTATTGGAAAGCTGATCTTGATAACCGTGGTTTAACAGGACAGGCAGCTGCAGATTATATGAATATGCAGATGGGTGTTTCTCAGGAAGGTAAATCAAAAGCAGCAGGAACTTATACTAATACATTTGATGAATTTGGTGATGATGCATATTGGATTTGTGAAAATAAAACTGACCCTCTAGCACAATCATTCTTTGTAGAAAATACTCATGGAGTATACATCACTCAAGCAGATGTATATCTTCAAGCAAAAGATGAGACTTTACCTTTAATTGTTCAGTTAAGAACAGTTAAACTTGGACTTCCTACTGATGAAGTAATTCCTTTTGGTGAAGTAGTTCTTCAACCTGGATATGTTAATGTTTCAGATGATGCAAGTATACCAACAAGTGTGGTATTCTCATCTCCAGTTTACCTATCACCAGGTGAAACTTATGCATTAGTATTGATGTCAGTAAGTCCTAATTACATGGCATGGATATCTAGAATGGGTGAGATTGATATACAAACAGTTAATAGTCCTCAAGAGGAACAAATTTTAGTATCTTCTCAACCAACTCTTGGTTCATTGTTTAAGTCTCAAAATGGAGAAACATGGAATCCAAGTCAGTATGAAGATTTGAAATTTAATCTTTGGAGAGCACAGTTTAATCAAGTAGAAGGAAATATTAATTTCCATAACCCATCACTTTTAACAAACTCTGATGATGTATTTAAATTACGTAAGAATTCTGCAGAAATTTCTTCTAACAAGATAAGAGTAGGATTTAACACTGTAATATCTGATACTGGAATCAATTTAGGTAATACTGTTACTCAATTAGGTAGCAATGCTAGTGGAAATTATGTAGGATCTGGTGGAACAGCAACTGGTAATTTAACTATTACTAATGCTGGTTTTGGATATACTCCTTCTAGTGGAAGTCAAGTATATTCAAATGTAGCTCTTAATGCAATTACTGGTACAGGTAAAAATGGTACTGTTAATATAACAGTAACTAATGGAGTAGCAGTTGCTGCAACTATGGCAAGTGGTGGTACTGGATATGTATTAGGTGATGTTGTTGGAGTATCTTCTGTTGGTATCAACTCTCTTGGAAGTGGAATGCAATTCTCTATTGCTACACTTACTGGAACTAATGAATGGATTCTTGACAATGTTCAGGGAGAATTTAACACAGGTGTAGGTAAGACATTCCAGTATGTTAATAGTGCTGGTATAACAACTACTCTTAACTATAGTGCTGGTGGAAATGTATGGTTGACTGGAACACCAGATACTGTTACTGATGGAAATCATATTAAGATTAATCAAAAGAATCATGGAATGCACGCAACTACTAATGTAGTTACTCTTGATCGTGTTCATTCAGATGTTCCAACAGTTAAATTAACTCAAGATTATGATAAGAGCGCACAATCTATTACAATAGAGGATGCAACAAACTTTACTGAGTTTGAGGGTGTTGGTGTTGGTTCTACTAACCTTGGATATGCTAAGATTAATAGTGAAATTATTTCTTATACTGGAGTTTCTGATAATACATTAACTGGTGTTACTAGAGGAGTAGATTCTACTATAGCTCAAAGTCATAATCTTTCTCATGGTGAAGTTGAGAAATATGAGTTAAATGGAGTTTCTTTGAGAAGAATTAATACAGATCATAATTTAACAAATGCTACTGTGACTGAACCTATAGGTTTAGATCATTATAATATTAAGGTTGATATGTCCACTAATGGTGTAGATAGATCTGTAGGAACACACTTCCCAATATTACATTTTAAGGATACTAAGTCTGCAGGTGGAGTGAATATTAAAGCTACTAAGAATATACCATTTGATATTGTTAAACCAATTGTTCAAAATATTACTCCAACCACTACTAACGTTACTGCTAAAATTAGAACAGTTAGTGGAACTAGTGTAGATGGTTCTGAAACATCATTTGTGGATCAAGGATTTGAAGATATTAGTTTATCTAATAATAACTTTATGTCTAGTCCTAGAGTGGTTGCTTCTAGAATTAATGAAACAACATTATTAACTAGTTTACCAGATAATAGATCATTCACTATGAATTTAAATCTTGAAACCAGTTCACCTTGGGTTTCTCCAATTGTTGATTTAGATAGAGTTGGTGTTATTTTCAGTTCTAATAGGGTAAATCAACCAATAACCAATTATATTACTGATAATAGAATTAATAATATATTGGATGATCCTAATTCCTTTGTTTATGCTTCTAAACCAGTTGAATTAAAAGATGGTGCAACTTCTATTAAAATTCATTTAGAAGGACATGTAAATGTAAGTTGTGATATTAGAGCATTCTATGCTATTACTAATGATCCTAATGAAGAATTGATTTATAGACCATTCCCTGGATATAATAATCTACTTAGCACTGGACAAATAAGAGATCCATATAAGAATGATGGACTTCCTGATAGATTAGTTCCTAAGACTGATGTGATAGCATATACTTCAAGTCAAGTAGTTTGGAATGATTATGAATTTACAATAGACAGTCTTCCTACATTTAGATACTTTAGTGTTAAACTTGTAGGAACTGGAACTAATTCATCTCAACCACCTAGAATGAAAAATTTAAGAGTGCTTGCACTTGCATAATATGAATTACACAAATGTAAAAGGACATACTGACTTGGTTCGTGATAATAGCACAGGTGCTATTTTAAGTAATAATTCTAGTCAGTATAATAACTATCTTAAAAGACGTGCTCAAAGACAGCAGGGAGAAGATAGAATAGATAATATGGAGAATGATTTGAAATCTTTAAAGGATGA
>CEUX01100311.1_pt1 | contig 10736 bp, 2 predicted proteins | sample 531361 | NCBI WGS metagenome assembly CEUX01 (sample SAMEA2622736, study PRJEB7988) | marine metagenome | isolation source: saline water (ENVO:00002010), including
CAACAGTATTAACATTAGAAATATTACTTGCTACAGTATTTACTTCAGTTGCTTTCGGTACTAATCTATGGAATGTATAGGTATGTGCTGTGCCTGTAGTCATAACAAGCATACCAAATCCAGCTGGATAGGTGGTACTTGCTGTTAAACCATTAATAATAACGGCATTATTATTGATTCTACCATTCGATATTGTATGAGAAGTTACCCCAGATCCTGTAGTAATCGCACTTGTAAGAGCTTTTATACTAACAACAGTACCTGCATCATTCTTTATATCAGGATGTTCATTAGGAAAGCTTGTTTCATTATTAACTGCAACAAATCCACCAACTTCATCTACAAGATTAGCAACTTGTGCATCAATCGCAGCTGTAGTTGCTATACGACTGTCAGAACTAGACCACGTATCCCCACTTGCGATGGTTTCTGTAGAATCCTGTCTAAAATACCTCGCATCAGAAGCGGAAGTAGTAAAGAAACTGACATCGTTTGGTGTTGATGCAGCGTGTTCACTGTTAAGTACAATGACTGAATCTGCTATTTTATCTGCATTAACTGCATTATCCTGGATAGCTGCTGTATCTACAGCATTATTAGCTAATTCAGAAGAACCTACTGAGTTTGCAGCTAGGTTATCTTCATTAACAACGATATCACTTGGAAGTGTACCACTGTTAAGCTTATCCATCGTCACAGCATTGTTTTGAATCTTAGCTGTGATTACAGAATCTGTTTGTAAAGCAGCTGCATCTATCGAAGTTGGTGCATAGTGCTCAGTATCAATAGAATCAGCAGCGTAATGCTCAGAATTGATTGCATCATTTTCAATCTTTGATCCATCTATAAGATCTCCTGCTAGGTCACCTCGTTGTATGGTGCCATCAGCAATCATTGTAGATGTTACAGTCTGTGAATCTCCTGTAGTTACTATTGTACCAGTTGTATTTGGTAATGTAATAGTTCTATCAGCAGTAGGGTCAGCTACTGTAAGGGTAGTTTCATGTGCATTATCTGTAGCACCTTCAAAGATAATTGATTTATCTTCTAATACTCTATAGTTACCATCTCCATGACTAAAAATCTGTCTTTCTATATCAAAAGCTTTGTTTCTAGCCTCTTGTGCTGTAAAATTTGACTCTTTATTTGCTGAGTTTAAATCAGTATGTCTAAGAGTACTACCTCCAGCAAAGGTAGTGTATTCCCCAGAGCCGTCTCTGGTTCTACGTTCAACAGAAACTACACCTAAATTAGGGATATTCTGGTTAAACGTAATGGTATCATTGGCTGTGGATAATTGATAGTTATAAAGTTGTGTGCCCACCGCTACGGGAGGGAAATATAATCCAGTTGTATCGTTATATTGTGGGTGAGAGCTAGTTGAAGTAGTGTCTGTCGCTGAACGTGACATCAATACCCTAGTCCCACCTGACAATGTTACATATACATCAAGATCATCTAAGTTATTCAGTTCTATTCCGTGACCACTAAAGGCTAATGTACTACCATTAGCGGCTGGGAATGTATGTTTAGTTTTAACTGCCATTGATAATCAATGTAATAGGAATGGTGCCTATTTTGGAAGAGCGAGTATCTTTTCTATCGTCTCATAATTACCATATTTACTATGTCCTTTACGGTATTGTCTTTCTTTCACCTTATCATAAAGTGCTGGGTTTTGGCTACGCAGTATTAAGAGAGCTTTTTTCTTTTCATCCATAAATATTTTATGAACAGCTATATAAAATTCTTGCTCTTGTAATCTAAAACCAGATCTAGATGTTAAACCTAATCTTCTATATTCTTTTAAACCTTTTTCCCACCTTCCACCTTTACTCATCAACCTTTCTAAACGCTTTCTCAAATCACCTTGTGACATGATTAACTGTAACTGAGATATTTCTTTAGATGTTAGATCAATACCTTTCCATTGTCGCATGACTTCAGGTAAGTTATATTGCATTATCCTTAGATTCTCCTTAACTTTGTCTCCATCAGTCCAAGTAATAGGAACTGTACTCAGCATATTAAAGGTCTTCATTAAGGGGTTTGTTTGGTCAGCCCTGAACTCTTTTCCACTACGATCTTTATTTAAAATATCATACTTTTTAGGTAATGCGTTCTTAAAAATCAAATCTTGCTTAAACATAGTTTCAAGGAAACCCCGTGCTTCTCTTTGGTTAGCATCCATGATATCACCTAATTGGCGGCTCAAACCAGCGTAAGGAGCAAACTGTGATCTAGCCATTTTCGCAGTTATTCTAAGTAACTGTTCTTGGCTAGTATTACCACTAAAGACTTCAGCTAGATCACTAACACCAGCTAACATAGACTTATCTACTAATACAGCAGCAAACATAAAGCGTATCTTCTCAAGCATATCATCTCTAAGGTCTTCCCCTAGAACATGCTGATAGTTTAGAACATTAGCAGTAGCAGCCATTAGTGTATTATATGGTTCAAAATTCTGATATGATACATATGCATTACCAATTTTGATAGACATAGGTTTTTTACCAGTGATTCTCCATAGATCTCTTGTCTCTTTATCTTGAGGCAAAGTACCTGTTATATTACCTGACATAGCCATTATGGCAGTTATACCCATAATTGCAGTACCAGAAGCTACTCTACCTCTCATTAAAGCTTGAGCCTGTGGTATATCCTGTTCTCTAATACCATACTTTTTGAATAACAACTGAGGATCACCGTTCATTATATCACGCCATTTACCGTGAAATTGTGCCAATATTGGAGTATGTTGCCATGTTAAATCCAAAGCATTAGCACCTGTACGCACAAATGGGAAGAAGTGTCTCATCCCTGTTATGTTCCTTAGCTTCTCTAAACCTTCTAAAGATCCTCGTAAAGGAGTGGTTAAAGCCGTTTCATCACCAGCCATTTTAGCTGCTTTATCACGTACTACCCACATGTCCATTTTATTTTTTCGGAAAATTTTCTTCCTAAAAATATCATCTTGTTTAGCAGCAATAGCAGCTACATCATCTAAATCAACACCAGACGCAATAGCATCCGTTGCAGCTTGTAGTCGCATTTGATATCTACCTATAATGGTTCTAGCCATAGCATCACCAGATCCCATTAAGATTTGTGGGTATTTCAACCACGGGGATTGGTTAAAATCAACAAACCAATTAGTAATACCATAAGCTGTTTTCTCATTATCAGTACCGTATCGTTGGTTAAATTCATATAACCTTTTCCATTCAGTAGCATCTTTCTCAAGATCAAACTTACCTTGATAACTTTGTGGTTTCTTTGCAAGACCTTGATCCCAGTTATGTTTAAATAGTCTAATACCTTCAGCCCATGCTTCACCTAAAGCGTTAATCTGTGCTGTAGCTACAACCATATCTTGTTTACTACCTGTCACCATACCACCAAGATACTCTTGGAAAGGACGTAAGATACCAATAAAATTAGTACCAACGATAGCTCTTGCAGGTGTTGCAGGTCCACTTAAGATAGAATTATACATAGCTGTAGCAGCTTCAGTACGCCAGCGTGCTCTAATATTCTTTCCTCTAAAGCGTCCACCAGTTACTGCAGCTCTAACATACTCTGTTAAGTCATGCATTGTACGTACATCACCGTTAGTATAAGCATGTAACTCAGCAAGATCTTTTAGCATTTGAGGTTCATTAGCCTCAATTAATCTAGTAATTTCATCGTTGTACTGCTTTTGTTCTAGTTCGATTTCTTTTAAATCTTTTGTGATTTTACGTTTAGCATCTGCTGGTAGTAGTTCTGTACCTGCACCTAGCTTTGCAAACTCACTACCCATCATATAACTAATCTTCTTATACTCTAACATAGCTACTTGTAAAGCTTCGTTAGTTTTTGTCAATGCACGTTGCTTTGAAACACCATTAGGCAAATCTAAAGCACCTTCAGCAGTAAGAGCAGCTTTTTTAGTTAAAGTATTTATAAGTATCTCTAAAGCTACTTTCTGTGATGCAGTACCTGTAACTACTTCTGTACCTTCATACATAAAGGTAAATTTATCTTTCTCGTTTTTTAAGAAATAATCTCTTAAACCTTTAGCACCATCTACTTCTAGACGACTATGCATCTCAGCAGCTTGTTCAATAAATAGGTTCTGAACGTCTTTATAATTATAACTGTTTTGAGTTGATTCAAAAACTTGATCAGCAACTGCTTCAGAAATCTTGATAATATGCTCACGCATTTCTGGATTACCTTGGCTTAAACGTCTTATTTGACGCTCATTTAACAACATACTGTCAGATCCAATCTTTCCTGTACGTTTTCTTCTCTCAAGGTTTTCACCAATAATATTAGTTACCTTAGCTTTTATAGTTCTAGGATCATCAGGTAATACAGTTTTTTCACTGTCAGTAAACTTATTAGGATTACGATCTGGTGTAGGTGAGGCTTCTTTACCAGCAGTATCAGCACTATTACCTAAATCATCTATCCAAGGATCACCAGCTGCATTAGCATTGGCCTCTGCAAGTTCTTCTAATTCTTGGATCTTAGCTGTACGACCAGCATCAGGTGGAGCATCTGGACCTCCTCCTCCTAATTCAAATCCTCCGTCAGGATCTACACGAGATAATTCAATCTGTGTTTCAGGTTCCCAGTAAACTTTTACTTGATGTTCTCTACTTAGCTTCATACCTTCAGGAGCTATAATACTTCCTTTATAGGTAAGACCGCCATATCCTAACTCTTGTAAGCTAATATCTATATTATTTAATAAAGGAGTAACTTCTTCTCTAGGGTATAATGTACTATCTTTAATACGATCAACAAGTTGAGTATAAGTAATATCACCTGACTCAGGCCATAAGGGGACCATATCATCTAGGTTATAATCATAGACACTTATCTTTTTAAATATCTTTACTTCAGGACTTTCCAAATCATCTGCAGAGAATTTCTTATCAGCATCAAAGAATTTAACTGGTTGTAGTTCAGTTGTTTTATAAACTACCCTAGTTTTACCAGAATTATCTAGTTGGTGTACCAAACCTTTAGTAGGTACTCTATCTTTTAATGCTACTGTGAAATCATCTGTGGTATAAAAACCATCTCCAAAAAGGTTTTCATCTGTCCATCTGTACTCACCTGTAGGTATATAAGGGAAATCTCCTTTTAAACCTTTAGCTGAACCGTGAAAATAAATAGAATTACCTCGTGTATCAGGTAAATTACCTTCAGTAAGCCACTGGTATAAAGTTCTATCTTCTTCAGGTAAATGCTTTAAAGTCCAGTCTCTACGTGCATCACTTGAAATACCTTTACCATCTTCAATATCTTGATCTTTTAACGTATTACGTGTCTCTAATTCTTGTCTTATCTCCTGTTTAATAGTCTCATCTTTAGCTATATTACCTATTCGGTTAGATTCCTCTAGAGTAGCACCGTCTTTTCTTGCTTTTAATGCGGCAAATCTACCACGAGCAAATCCTAGTAAACCAGCAAATACTAAATTAGCACCACCGCCAGCTAAAACTGTTTTTAATCTAGCTGTATAAGGATTATCTTTATCAGGATCTACAGAAAGCCATTCAGCAAATGGGAACCAAGGAATATATTCTTCTACTAAATTAGCTAAGTTAGCATAATCAGAACTTGAAGATATAGCATCAGCTATAGAACCTTCAGCACCTATACGAGCACCTGTAGGTATAAATTTAATAAACTTAGTTCCTGGACCAGAACGAGCAAATCCCCTGAGAGGTGCAAACTTACTTGCTGTTGCACCTTTAAGTAGTTTAGACCCTACAGCTCTGTTTAAAGCCATTGCTCTAGTACCACTTCCTAATAATCCTGGGGCTAATGTACCTCCTGTCATAGCTGTAGCTTTGATCAATAGACCAAACTCAACCATACCTCTAGCTAGATTACCTAGACCAGATTCATTTTCTACTTCATACCTTCTAGGGACATCTAAGTAACGTACAGGCTCAGGTTTATAACCCTCTAACCCTACGTTACCTTCCTCTGCACTTAAAGGGATACCTCTAGCGTTGTGTAACATTGTTTTAACAGTGTCACCAGCTAGATCTAATGTACTACCTACACTTTCTACTGCATCAGTAGCACCGCCATAAGCAGCTTTTGCAGTTTCTTTTACTAACTCAATAGGATTATCTGGTAAAAATCCTTGGTCTTTAACCTGTTGTTCTTGTAAAGCTGCAAACTTCTCTTCTTGTGCGTCTAAAGCTTCTGATTTAGCAATGTCATCTGCTACCTCACCTGAGTACTTACTTTCAAGAAACTCATCAATAGTACCTCCTGGGTTTCTCCAAGTACCATCAGTTTCGACAGGCATTTGGGGAGCTTCAGGTTGTTCTTTTTTTTCGTATTCAAATGTTTCATCCATTAGTTCTTAACTCCTGTGTAAACCCAATGCCATGACTCATCATCACCAGATTCAAGATCTGGTGCGTAAGGTTCAAAGCCGAATTGTTTGTGATTTTTAATTAACCAATTATGAGTTTTCTCTCTATGTTCTTTTCTAAGTTCATCTATAGCTACCTCCCTACTATCGTTACCTAATCTATCCATCATTTTCCGTATGACCTTTTCAGGGAAAGTCTCAGGGACACTACCATAAAGGTTGAAATCAACAGCTATACCAACTTCATGGTCTGAAGATCCTGGTTCAGCTGCCAAATGACCCTCACCTTTTGCTTCATAATCAGCTTTTATTCTTGTTTGATCTGCTATAGTTCTATATCCATCAGTCAAATGTAATTGGATACCATCTCTAGTTGCAGCATTGATCATTTTCTGTAATGGATCTTTCACATCATTACGGATCATAACCTCATTACCACCAAACCCTTTCACTGGAGTTAAATCGGCTTCACCAATATTACCTCTTACACCTTGATTTTCGTATTGATCTGTTGGTGATGTTAAAGCATCTGCTGCATCAGTTACATTGATTCCTGGGAACACAAAGTCTTCAAACTCTGGTTCTGTCATAATTAATTTCATATAATTATTGTAAGGATCACCGTCCATGCTTTTAGCTTTTTCAATAATAGCTGGTAAACGATCCCCAAAAATCCTATTTAAAGCTGCTTCAGTTTTATTACTCCTCCTATATTTAAGACTATAATTACGATCTTCACGGGTGATTAAGGTGTTAGTAGCAAGTTTCTCTAGTATTAGTTTCCGATCATTAAGAGCTTGTTTACGGTTTATATATTGAGTATATTTAGGATTCACTATAGTTTTCTTATCGAAACCAGCCCATTCAGCAATTTGCTGAGAGAATGGTCCAGCTGATACTCTTAGATCTTTTTCAACTACAATAACTTTATCTGGGATTTCACCGTCTAAAGCTACTAATGCTTGGTTAATATCTTCTATTGTATTTAACGTGTTTACTTCAACATCGCCTTGGTAGAAGTCTACTCTATCAGTATCATATTTAATACTTGTCTTATAAGGATTCATATTAAATTTACTATTAACCTTTGATAATAATTCTATATCATCAGTTTGGTAAATAGTATAAAGCGAATTAACTGCATCTGTATTATACTGATTAACATCATTAAATTTTAAACCTGCCAAAACCATTCTAATACCATCTCTAGGATTGCTTGTCATGGTTTCAACTTCATCTATTAAGTTAGCTGTTTTTAATTTAAAAGCTTCAGAAACAAGTTCAGGTTTGGATAAAAAATCTTCATAACTTAATGAACTATCTAACCCTAAACTACTTAGTAAGTCTTTATACTCAGATGAACTAACTGGTAAATAACCTGTATCCATATTAAGCACAGCTCTTGCTATACCTTCTACGTCAACTACATTTAACTTATTCATGGCTCTACCCATACGGGCTGAGTCACCACTATTTAAGTTAGCCCAATCAGTTGCGTTACTTGTTTTCCATAAGTTTAGTTTATCTTGGACATCTTTAGACCATGTTTTAGGTTGGATTTTATAAGCAGGGTCAAGTTTTGCAGCTTGCCAGTTATAAAGGATCTCTCTAGGAATACCTGTTTGAGCTTCTAAATCATGCCAAATCTCCTGTAAATCACCATTATTTAATAGTTGGTAATATTCAGGTTTATCTACAATAACAGGGACTTCAGGAGAGTTGAAAATATTAACACCCTTTTCCCTAGATAATTCAATAGCTTTTGTTACTACTTGCTTAGAATACTTCACCCTTTCTTCATAAGGGAATTTGGTTATTCTATTTGCAGGGTTTAATACTCCAGACGTAAAACCTATTTTATCATCTACCATGTAGATACCTGCATTAGATTTTAGATCAGTCATAACATTAACTGACGCTTCTTTCAAAGCTTCTGCAAATGTAATACCCCCTTCAGAACCTTGTTTTTCTTCAAAGATTTTCCAAGCTAGTTTATGTATTCTACTTCTAGCATGTTTTTCTAAGGCTATAATCTGAGGATGTTTATCATCAAATTTAACCCCATCTTCTGCTTTACCACCTGTAAATTCTGTAAGATAAGTTTTCGCAGAATTGACAATAGTCTTAATTTCTGCTTCATGTACTGCCTCATCTGTAGGGAATTGGTATTTTTGAGTCAGGATTTTACCTGCTTCTATATACTTTTGTATTACTTTTTGAGGTACTTTAGAAAGCTGTGGATCTCCGACAAATAGTACTGTATCTTCATCTTTAAAAAGATCTTCAGCCATATACTTTTCAGCCTGAGCTATAGGCATAGGTGCTATCTTAAATCTACCTTCCCATCTAGCTCTATCTGCATCTGAAATATATGAACCATACTCTTCTAATACAACCTTTTCACCAGCTCTATAGTTAGCTACTTCTCCATCTACAGTATAAGCATTATAATACTTCTGCATTTCATTCTCAGCTTGCAACTTCATTGCTGTATTGTGTTTCTGAAGTTTAGCACTAGATGCTGCTAATAAGTCTAATCTTAAACTATTTTCATTTAAGTCTGCTGGCCATATATTAAATAATGGTGTACCTCCTGCAGGTGTAATACCTTCAATAAATATTGGTACATTTTTAGCAAATTCAATAAAATCTTCTTGGTCATCTACATTAGCTACAGCACCAACTTTTAATTCTGAAGCTTCATCAGTTATTAATTTCATTATAAAAGCTTTAGTATTAGTACGTTCACTACCTTGAAGGTTTCTTGCCTTAGCAATCTGAGGATACATCTTAGCTACTTCTTCTATAACTGATTTTATTCTAGTAACATCAGTATCTATACCTTTGAGAGCAGCTGAAAAGTTCTCTTGTAACTTAGTCTCTTCTGTCGATCCCCAGTTAGCTAACTCACGTTCGTATTCTTTATTCTGGAAAGTAGCTGTTTTTTCAAGTATAGGTGTAATTAAATGCTTTTGTACTAAACCTCTATTTATATCACCAGATTTTTCAAGGATGTATTGCTCTTGTACAAAACTGAGTATAGCTTTTTTCTCTTCTGAATTATAACTCCTATAGTTACCAACTTTAAGTTCTTTCTCACCAAACTTAACTATCGCTTGAGTAATAGGATCATCAATATTATCTATTAATATACTATCTCGATAAGCATCCCAACCACTAGCAGATTCCATTAACATGCCAATCCGCATACCATAAGCATGGTTGCCACCTAATTTTTTCAAATTAAGTAATCTATACTTCTCTTCTAAACTAGCTCTATAACCAGTTGAATCCCATTCCTCATCCTTATCTTTAGCAAACTCTAAAACTTTTTTTCTTTGGGCTTCTACAGCTGCATCAATTTCTTCAGCTTGTTCCTCACTTAATGCAATACGTTTCTGAGCTTCTTCATCACCTTGACGTGCTTTAATACCGTCAACAATACCTGATTTAACTTGCTCTTGGCTGATAGGTTTTATAATATCTTCAGCTGTAGTTTTTAAAAAGTTATTTAAAGTCTTACTGAATTGAGAAAGGTTTTGTATTTCATATTTATCTTTAGCGGTAGCAAGAGTATCTATCCGAGTAGTCTCTTTTTCCCATAGAGCATCTTGACGCTCATAAGCTTTTACGTCTTCCTTACGTCTGTTGTCTAATTCCTTTGCATATTGCCGTAGCTTTTTGGAATCATCTTGAACAGTACGTGTACGGAAGCCACTAGCTTGTGTACTTCTTTGATAAGGCATGTTGATTATTTATTAAGGTGACCAACCCCAGTTACCATCTTTAAATCCTCTACCAAAGTAGTTGTCACCACCTAACGAGGATGCACTACCTATTGCGGTTGTAGCACCTGCTAGTATAGGTCCAAGGATTGAAGGTTTCTTAGGAGGGTTTTGTTTAATTGGTCGTATAGTTTTAAAGGATGCAGTCGGTCCCATCACTGCTGATGTTTCAATACTATTATTTGCTTGGGTATCAGCTGAATACTTATCTAAATCAATGCCGTAGCGATTGATTCCATAAGCTCTTGAGGCATCAAATATGGTAGCATCAAGCTGTGCTTGTTCAAAGCCATACTCCCTTTCAGCTTGCTGTAATGAGAGTAACATAGATTGTCCTGATTGTTGTCCAGCAAGTACAGTACCTTGAGCTTGTATAGCTTTAGCTATGTTTGCTTGGCTTTCAAACATTTGTTCAGTAATCTTTTCTTGCAATTCTTGGTCTGCAGCTGCTACTGCTCTATTAGCTTCAATCTGGTTGATTTCTAGCTGTTTGTAATAATTCTGCTGAGAAGTTGAATCAGCTGCTAACTGAGCTTCAAATACATCTAATTTACGTTGGT
>CEUX01017299.1_pt1 | contig 10721 bp, 11 predicted proteins | sample 531361 | NCBI WGS metagenome assembly CEUX01 (sample SAMEA2622736, study PRJEB7988) | marine metagenome | isolation source: saline water (ENVO:00002010), including
CTCTTATATGATATACGTCTACTTATTCTATCTCTAGTGATTCCTTCCCTCTCTTTTCTTCTTGAAGTTACTCCTCTCTGATAGTTATCCTCTAAATCTCTTGTATTACCAGCAATATGTCGTCTTAGATTTCCCATAATAGCATCAGCAGTTTGTCCTCCTCCTATTGTTTCCATATTCTGTGAGCGTAATCGAGCTTGATCTTCTCTTGCCATTATAAGCATATCTAGTTTAGCACTAGCGGCATCTTCGGCACTTTTAAATCCTTCTTCTTCTATATTTATTTCTTCTGCATATGCTGAAGCCATATCATTTTGATAGGCTTCTCCTTGCATTTTAGCATTTTCTTCAGCAGCCGCATTCATAGCACTAACTTGTGCATCTTGTGCTTGTTGTGCTTGCTGTGCTTGGATTAATGCTGTTGCTACAAATACTGCTGGATGACACATATTATCTCCCTATCATAAATAAATTAAATGGTATTTTATCTTCTCCAAATTCAGGTTCTTGCTGAATAAATGAGAATCCTAACTTCTCCAACCACTTAGCTGTTTGTTTATTACGATCATCTACATAATTAAATAATAAACTAAACTCTTTCCTAAATAGTCTAAGATACTTTTTTGATACTTTATAAAATCCTGACTTATGTGAAGTCATATTATTAGAACCCATTAGCCATACCACTCCTGATTCATTATCTACTCTATTCACTCCAAATATACCTACTACTTCTTCATTGAGTAATAAGGTATAACAAAAGTCTCCTGATTCATTTAGCCCTTGTTCAAGAGCTTCAATAGGAGTTGCCCTATGTGAACTCCATATTTCATTCTTATCCGACTGTCTCAGCTTTATAGCTAGAATCTCACAATCTTTTTTAATAGTCTTTCTTACTATATATCCCATTAAATTCTTTGATTCCTTAATACTTGAAGTGCTTCCCAGTCTGCTGATTGTAAAGCAACTGGATACCATGAGTTACTAGTAACTGTTATTTTAACATCCTTACTGTTACAGTATACAGGAACTCTAAATACTCCAGTTGCAAGTTCCTTCTTTCCTAGTAGTGATGTACCAACAATAACTCCGGTAAACTCTCGTATATTAACATCTCTATATAAGGCATCAAATGGTCTAGGTGAAATCTCTACAGTAAATGCTCCAGTTTTATCGTAAGAGATCTCAAAGTTTCTCATTTGTAATCTACCAGAGTTAATGGAGTTATCATTACTTTTAACAAACTGTTCTGAGAACTGATACTTAAATTCATAAGGTATACCTGCGTAAACTATGGGAGTACCATTGCCCCTGGAATTAGATAATTGAGTACCATTGTTTAAAACTCCAGTTAGCTGACTTGCTTGAATTTTTTCTCCAGTCTCTACTATATACTCTACTTCCCTCTCATCAAAAGTTAAAACTTTTCCATCATCCCATTTACTAGATTCAGAGATAGAGGGAGTTATTTTAATTGTACAGGTATTATCACTTGCAAGTTCCTCTGTATCAATCACTTTATATTTAGTACCACTTACTCCTGATGCAGAGAATGTTTGACCTACTCTTGGAGAAAAGTTACCAGTTGTATTTAGATTCTTTAATTTTAATCGTGATCCAAACTGTCCATTACCACTTACTTGTACTGAAGAGGTAGTTAGTTTATCATAATCTGCATCTGTGTAAGGCATTGAGGATGTTCCGGTTTTAGATAGTTTAACTCTTCTATCTAATCTTACACCTATGGAGTCATCAAGCACTGCTGTAGCACTATCTACGGATAAATTAAGTTTTTCTAAATAAACTGGATCATTAGTACCACTACCCCTTCTAAATAATATAAAAGCAACTGAGCCGATAAACTCTACATCTATAATATCCGCATCAAATCTCCATTTAGACCATGCAGACTGTAGTTTTTCTTTGTCATTATAATAGTACTTATAAACTACAAGTTCCTTTCTGTCAGTATCAGATAACACAAGTAACACTTCTTCGTTGGATGATACTGCCATCTTCTTTACTGTGCCTTTAATATACTCTGGTACATGAGCGGTTACTTCATTTGCATCATTAGTCTCAGATGCGACATCAATGAAGTACTCTCGGATACCTGAGTATGCTCCACGTTGAAAAGGGAAGAAGATTGTTTTACCAGCCGGAACTGGCTTTGTGTCTGAGGATACTTCAAAGTTAGTTGCAACATCAACAGTTACAGAAGTAGGGGTAAGGAACTGTGCTGAAGTTAATTTGAACTGCTGGAGATCTGAGAACAATACAAGGTTCTCTTGAAATGGTATAGCAGATTTCAATATAGCTACTTGGTTATTACTAACTGCTACATCAATAACTGCTGTATCTAGTACAGACAATACAGTATTATGCCAGAAATTAAAATATTCTCCAGCCTCAGATAATATCACGTTTTCGTCAGATACAAATCCTAACCTATTTCTATGAAAGAATATATCATTTATCGTATAAGTAGAATCGGCTGTATCATCTGGAGGAGTAGTAGCATTTCCACTTAATGAGTAATTTGCAAAGGAAGGGAATGGATTAGTACCTAAGTCACCGCAAGTACGAGTTGACCAATCTACTGTAGAAAGAATATAATATATTTGATTAGCTGTACCATTCACTGTACCAAATGCTTTGAAAAGATTTACAGGCATTGTAGCCGCATTAAATGAGGTTCTAGCATTCCTCTTAACTATTTCGTGGTCGTGGCCTGTTTTACCTCCGGGGTACACAGGTCTAATAGTTTCTTTCCATACATTACCTTCCCATTTAACAAAGTAATCATCCTGTCCACTAGATTTATCTCCTGAAATTTTTGCTATAAATCCGTCTGCTTCTGGAGATGGGAGACCAGATCCCGGTAAGTATCCGAATTGTGCTACTTCATCACTACCATTAATAGCTCTCATATAGGCATCTCCTTTACCATCTGTAACTTCTACTGTAAAAGGAAACTTATTATTACTAATATGTATTATACTTTCACCAGCTACATATTTAGTAGTGAATGTGTCTCCATCATGAGCAGCTAAAGATTTTAATGCAACACCGCTAAATGAACCATTATTAATAACGCCAGTTGTACCCCCATATACTGAGGTAGGATTTCCACTATCCGATACTTGATGAACGTATGCATCTTTAGATCCAGTTGTAGATTTTTTTATTTCAACTGGATGGGTTTTTACAGAAGCCATTCCATCATATAAATTCCATGCTATATTACTTACTACAACAGCCGCTTGATTATTAATTGACTCCGTATTCTCATCTCCACTTCTACTCTTAGTTTTATTATCTGGAGTTGTAAAGGTAGCTGACTGTGTTTTTAATGGGTTTCCACTCATATCAGGTTCACCATTAGAGTCAACAGGCCATGTCTTAACTTCTATTTTATAGTCTGCACCAAAGTCTCCTATCTTAAAATATATAAGTGATTCATAATCTCTATTCGGTGCAGTAGTAGTAGATTGTTCTACATAAACTGACTTATTTAAAAGGAATGTAAAGTCGGCAATAGTAGTAGCAGAGAGTTTACTAGGTTCAAATGCGTTAGAAGAGGTGAAGTTACCTAAGTAATTTCGTACATCAGTATTAGAGGATGCACTTAGTGGGTCTGATGCAGTTATGTTATTAGTTCCTTGATCTTCCTTTTTTATATACACTTCACTGCCAGCAGTACCAGTTGCATAGCCTGTAAGATCAACCATTTTAACTGAGGGTTGAGCACTAGCTTTATCAGTCCCTTTTACAAGTAATGCATATGCTTCATCTTCTGATCTTCTAATAGTATGTATGAATACATCATTACTGTTGTTTGAAGTTACACCAGTAGTAGCTACATGTTCAGTACATGGTCTCTTCTCTAGTCCTCGTGCAATGTGGGATAATCCATTTTCCTGTATCTCACCCTGTGTAGGCAACCTAAGTGTTGCTGGTTGTTGTGAGACTCCATTTATTAGACTAGGGATTGTTCCTGAAATTAATGCCATCTTATGTTGTTGTTGTGGAAGTTTGTCTTACTTGACCATTGTTTCTTTCTATTACTCTATAAACATCGTAGTCATCAAAGATTGTATAATCTCCAACCTCCGATTCATACTCTAATAATTCAGTCCATGCCATTTGTTCATCTTCCTGAAAAAATCTATGTAGTTCACCTGATCCCACTACTCTATCATGGAATACTCTAGCTGCTCTAGTTGCTATGTATCTCCTTGCTGCTTCAGGTAAGTCATTAAAACTTAATACTATTACTCTATCTACAACCACATCATCTGTAAATACACTAGTATTATTCTCTCTATCATATAACTTACCTCCCCTTTCAACTATATCTTTAGTTGATTTACGGACTTTAGAAGTAGTATCAATTCGTAAAACATTAGATCCTAATATAATTTCTCCATTTGTATTAGGAGAGTATGTAACTTGCAAGTCTAAATTGAATACCCATCCCTTAGATTGTACTGTGCGTGATATATTAGTAAGAATTTGTCTAGCGATACTAGCATCTTGAAGTCCTGCTAAGTTATCTAAACTAGAAACAGGTTGTTCACCAATAGTTGTAAGCATGGTATTGACTGCTTCTAACTCAGTCATTCTATTTAGACTCATTATTCCTCTTACAGTAAAAAAAAGGGAGTACCCTAGTTAAAGGATACTCCCAAAGTTAAACTTTAATTCTACAAACCTTGAATTAAAGCGACAGCACACGCAGGTCGTAACACGTTATGACCCATTGCATACTTAGATACCATTAATGTACCCTGTCTGTTAATCTGATATTCAGATTCAACTGAGAGATCCATTAATTTAACAGTAGCAACTGCATCCATAGTCATAACTAATCCTATTACACGATTAGCTATAGCAGATATTTTTGCTTTGATTCTATTACCAGCAGTTCCATTATTGTTAGTAACTTCTGTAGTCCACGCATCATGCTCTGTACTTCCAGTGTCGTACTGAGTAGCTCTGTTGGATTCAGCAGCTAGAGGTTGTTCACTACCCCAAGTTGCAGTACCAGTTTTAGATTGGCCTACATCACCAGACATTGTCCATAGAGATGTACTCCAAGTATTAGTTCCTACAGCGAATGAACCTAAGTGGTTAGTTACGTACACAGGCATACCTAATATTTGAGGTACTGTACCTGAAGCAACGCTTCCTGTTCCACCAAGATCCCGATTAAAGATAACCAGATCATTCAAGTTACTAGTTCCAGATACCTTAAACATATCGAAATATGTATCGTTGTTAAGTACAACAAAAGGTTCTCCGGGTACATCTGCATTGGACAGGATACGCTTTGCATCCATGATCGCTTGAGCTATTGCTTTAGGATCACGAGATGCAGCAATATCAGATGATGTACCGGAAGTTGCTCCGATAACAACATTAGAAGTAAAATCTTCATCTGCAAATGCTGTGTACTCTTGAATCATTGGTGCACCTGTGGTAAGAGCAGCCATAGCTGAACTTTCACAGAGTGCGGCTTTGATTGCGAGTCTCAATATATTTTGGTCAGCAACTTTACTTAAACCGAATCCGGCCTCTTGAGTGTAGATTGAACGTACATCGTAGTGAGACATTGCTTCGTCAATGTTCGGAATGAACTGAGCATTAACTAACAGGTCATCAATCGAAACGATCCTCTCACCCTGCTTGGAGGCAGTTGGAACGATTTCCTTTCCGGGTGTATGGTAGCCCGCATCTCGGTACTTACCAGTCATCGGAAATTGTGCTGACTTACCTTTTGAAATTGTTCGCACACGATGCAAAGGCATCATGATATTCTTAGACTGGAAGGCTGTAAGCACTTCTCCTGCGTACAGCTTTAGAAATAACTGCCTTCCTCTTCCATCTCCTGAGGATGCAGCATTGTCTAAACCAGCCCGATGAATTGCGGTATAGTCAGTAGCCATATTGTTTTTCCTTAGATTAAGGGTTATTGATTAATAACTCAGAAATCTAGTCTCACAAAGTTCGGTACAAAGTTATCCCACGCATGGGGCAAGGTCTTACTTTTTGGTCTTGTCCTTTATTTCTTTGTTAGAGCACATTTGAAAATCTCAGCTTTTGTGCCACACGTGCACGATAAGCTGGATCTTTCTCATACTTCGGATCGCTCATTGCCGAAGTAAGTTCTGCCAGAGATTCAAAACGGGGAGCTATATCACCCGTTACTTCACCCGACATAAGGTTAGGAGGAATACCCTCCGCATTCTGATACCTAGCTTTTAATCCTAATACAGCAAAATTAGTATTAGCATCTAGGTTTTCAATCTGTTTATTATAGGCTTCAATTTCCCACGGCTGTAGGTTATCTCCTGCCCATTGCATCATTAAATCATAATTCTCTTCACCACCCACTTCATTATACAAGTGTTCAACAGCTTGTTCTGCTAATGCTTCTTGACCTTGTAGCCAAGTAGTAACCATTTGTTCAGATATACCTTGTTCTGAAAGGGCATCCATAGCTTCTTTAGATAGAGTACCTGTCTCATTATACTCTTCTTGGAATACGCTGAAGTCTAATCCTTTTTCATCTAGTAATTTATGAACTTGTGAAGGTGTGGTCTGTAATATTTCAGGTACTTCTTCATTCTGAAACCTTTGTACCTCTGCTTCCTGCTCAGTCTGTTGTGTGTTAGCATGGAATTCTCGTTCTAAATTCTTATACGCATTTGCTAATTCTTCAGGAGAACTGAATTTTTCAGGTAGCCACTCAGGTCTATCACTATCCTTAATGTATGTCTCTTCTTCTACATCACTAGGATTAATAGGTTCTTCCATAGCGGCAAACATATTATGTACATGTTCTGGTGAGCCTACTTGATTTGTTCCTTCTCCTTGATATGTTTGAACTTCGTCAGTCATTATGTTTCCTTCTTACTGTGTGTTGATTATGCATTACCCATCTGTTGAGCCATAGCTTCTTGCATAGCTTCTGCCATCTCAGGATTATTAGCCATTTGTTCATTCATACCCTTGACCATATTTGGCGTTGCTCCTTTAATAACATCAGCTTGCATCTGTGCTTGTTGTTGTTCTTGCATCTGAGCTTGCTGTGCTTGTTGGGCTTCCATTTGTTCCTGTTGAATCTGTTCATCAGTTTTAATTAAACCACCTGTATCAATACCAAGAGATGCACCAAGTCGATCCATATAGTCATCAATGTTTAACTTCTGTGACAACACTTCTGGGCCTAATGGAGTTAGATACTCTAAGAATTGAGATAGTTTGTTTAGATCCTGACCACGACCTAATGCTTCCATACCAGTTACAACCTGAGGTTTAACTTTTTCTTTTGGAAACTTAGGCATCTTTCTCTGCTTAACCATTCTACCTAATAGAATATTAATAAGTGGTAATTGAAACTCCTGAGAAAGAACAGAATAGACACCACCTAGAGCACTCTCTAGTTCTTGTGCCATGAAACGTATTTCTTCTGCTGTAACTCTTTCAGCGTTTCTTTGAACAGAGGAATTAAGAAGGAAAGCCGCAGCTAACCTATCTTGTATATCTCTTGTCATATCCTGTGCAATTCTAAAGTCATTAAACTTATCAACTTGCAATGTGGATACATCATTTTTATCACCCTGTACTATAGCACCGCTAGGTGCATCAGCTATAGTTTTTATTCTAGTAGTACCATTAGGTCTAACTAAGAATAAAACTTTTGAAGCTGCCGCAGAACCTTCAACAATAGCTTGTGATAATGCTTCAAGAGATTTTAAATCCCCAAGATATTCTTCTACTAATCCTCGACCATAAGATTCCCCATCCACTCTACTAAAGCGTAAAGGGATAAAAGGATTCTTATCAATAGGGTACTTGCCGTAGGATTCAGGGATAATAGTAGTTCCTATTTCTTGATGTATGTGCCAGTATTTACCTTTGTTACATACGTAAGTGTATAGCTCATAGGGCTTATCAGGATACTCAGGGGAAAGCTCCTGTGGTGAAGGAAGCCCTAGAGCTACTCTTGCATTCTCTGGTACAGTTCTTGCATCCAATGTTTCTTTAGTTATTATATGGAGAAGATTACCCATTGGGTCACGTTTACAAACGTACCTATCTAAGTGAAACACACGCATACCTCCCTCTTCCGGAAGATAAAGCAAACAATTACCAGTAGTTATAAGATGTTTGAGTGCTTCAAATACAGGAACACGGAATGCTTCTGTTTCAATCTCACTCATTGCGGATCGTTCAATCCTAGCAAACCCTTCTTCAACTGCTCCTCGCTGTTCTGGCCCTACTAGTTCTTCTATATCAAAGTCGTCTATTGTCAGTCTAAAGAAAGGAGAATTTGGAGGTAGCAATGTAAGTAAAAGTTTACTCGCTAGGTGATTGACTCCTCTAGCTCCTATACTCTGGAAGGGGGTAGGAAATGTGGTAGACCAATTTGCTCCTTGATCTTTTAATAATGTAGGTATCGTTAGTTTAACACACTCTCTCGCTCTATTAAGGTATGACTCTCTCTTAGTAAAGGCTTGATCATACATACTTTTTAATTGACCAGCTTGTTGAGAGTCAACTATCTCATTCATACTTTAGCACCTGATTTACTAATTTGTCTTAATCGTCTTTTACCACCAGCACCCGCAGTAGTTTTTTTAACTTTCTTACCTAACTCTGCACCTTTCATTCCTATTTGTCCACCCTGTCCCATTGTCTCAAACCTATCTCCTTTTTCTTTTCCGGGTGCAGATGCTCCTCCACTATCATCTTTACCGGGTGCAAGTAAACTAGTAAGTTTTCTTCCTGCCGCTCCTAATGTTGAGTCTAGTCCTTTCTCAACTAATCCTAATCCTGATTCAATATTTGTTGATAAGGCACTACCAGCATCACTCAGAGTTGTATTAATACCACTAGTAATCTGTCCAAGTGTACCGCCTTGCCCTGTCCCAATTTTAGGAGGTGTTATCTTAGGAGGTTTCGGAAGGTCAGGAGGTTTAAAATCAAATTTAGGTACTTCAATTTTAGGTAGAGAAATTTTAGGAGGCTTGGGAGGTTTAGGTGGTCTAAACGTATACCCTCCAATTTTAATACACTGATCTACTTCACCTTCATAATCAAATGATTTTTCAGATTCCTTAACGAGTTCATTCTTCTCGTCATCCCATGTATAATTTACTTCAGTATATATTTTCATACTGTACCTGCCTTCTTCTGTTTAGCGGTTAATTGTTTAGAAGCTCCTTGAGCTTTCTTCCTATCTTGTCCAGATAAATCTGCTTTCTTTCCTTTTCCTGAACTTGTTTGGGCTGTAGAAGTTGATGAGTAGTTTGCTTCAGATACATCAGAAACATCACCACTACCTCCACCTCCTCCTGATATGGACTCAGTATTTCTAGATATAAATTCTCCTACTCCCTCAGTGTTCTCTCTCATAGCAGTTTCAAATCCTGACATTGCATCTCCACTTGCTTGACCTACTCTGGCTTGAGCTTCTCTAGTAGTAGGATCTAACTTCTCTCTTTTATACTGTCTCATTCTTTGTTGAGAACTTGCTATTCCTTCTTTTACTGCTTGTGTTGCTCCCATATATTATCCATTAATAAATAGTCTCCAGTCACCTCCGTCTGTGCCCGGATAGTAACCTAGTTTATTTGATAGTAAAGAGAAGTATGGAGACTCAGGTTCACATGGTAGAATAAATTTATGTATACCATCTTCAGATAGCAAGGCACTCATTGCTTGGAATACTGAATATGAATCTCTTCCTCTTATTTTTTTAGTATGCATCCACCAGTAAACTGTTGGACTAGTTAAACAAAATGCACCTACAATATTATCATCCTTTCTAACTACATGTGAAGGCATAATAGGATGTCTACCTCCATCCTTATCAGCTTCCTCATAAATCTGTAGTCTCTCTTCTTCTGATATTATTGGTCTTATGTTTAATTGCGTTAATGTTCCCATAGTGTGTGTATATATTAAAGTTATACTTGTACTCCTCCACCCTTATAATTAGAATGGGATTGTCCTTTAGCTTTACCTTTTCTTTTCTTCTTATACTTCGATGCTGACTCCTCTGTTTTAGGAGCATCCAATACTGCCATCTCTGCTTCTGCTACATTAGGAGTATCCATTTGTGCAGGAGGTGGTGGGGGAGGAGGCATCTTAATCTGTGGTGCTGCTCTACGTGCTCCCATATTGATCCTCCTCGTATAACTGTGTAAGTCTATCCACCACAGACTGTTGTCCTTGAAGGTATGCCAATTCTACTATATCACATCCTTTAGGTGGTAGTTTATTAGGAAACATCTCTTCTAAATATTGTATTAATTCTTTTGAAACCAAGTTGTTATAGTCCATAAATGTCCACTTTTGTATTATATCTCACAAGAACCACTAGTACACGCTAGTTCTTGGGAAGAAATTGTGTTATCAAGTACCTCATAATCTTTTAAAGAACCCCAATTAATATCAGGTATTTGTTTAGTTAAGTTATTGAATTCTTTCTTTGAACACTCAGTGTATGGAGCTTGTTCATAAACATAATCAGAGTAAGGTAAGAAAGATACTCCTGATATACCTTCAAAATTCTTATACACAAATGCTCCAACTTCTATCCATTCGTTTTCCTTAACTGAAATTGTCTGACTGACTTTATGTTCAGCCCAGAACTGAGAGTACAATCTATGGAGTTCCAACTGACTGATAGCAGAGAAATCTTTTCTAGT
>CEUX01212642.1_pt1 | contig 10709 bp, 19 predicted proteins | sample 531361 | NCBI WGS metagenome assembly CEUX01 (sample SAMEA2622736, study PRJEB7988) | marine metagenome | isolation source: saline water (ENVO:00002010), including
TATACTTGTTAAGGGCATCCAACGCAGCAGAAAAATCGTCTTTCTTACTGAATATCTTTGCAGCAGTCATTTCTTTTTCTCCTGTGGTGTCCGCATTAAGTAATTGGTCGGTGAGGTCGGTTAGTTCTTGGGTTAATGTTTGAAGATCACCCATTGCAAAGAATGACTCGTCTCCCGAACCAAGAGACTCGATAAGCGCCTCTATAATTTGTTTCTTAATGATGGTTTTCTTTATGTCTGTCACTGTGAACTCCAAATATTGTGTTAATAAATAGTACTAAAATATCGATTTATTCTCTGGATAACAAAACTAATGTACAATCTAGACACCAGAACGCGCCGCCTCGGGTCCAAGCAACTTTTACATCCTTAATTTTCTCTTCTGGATTGAAACCGTAAGCCGGCTTAATTTCTATTACTAACCCAAGCGAATAATGAGAGTCGAACATTACGAGATCTCCAATTTTAAAGCTCTCGTAGTGCTGCATTCTAATCATCTCTAAACAAATACCTTATTGCTTTCTTGATGAATTGTCTTTCGGTCAGAGTGTTGTTTATAAACATATCATATTGTTCATTTATACCAACACTTTCCCAGTGAGGAACGGGGACTTTGTGAGTTTTGATGCCATGCCTTTCGCATTCTTGAATTTCCTCTGGATCGTCGTCAAAATGCAGCTCTGAGCCCAACCCATGGAGAGTTTTGGCTTTAAGCTCTCCGCTCGTATATATCGGTGCTCTCTCAATATCAAGCTGGTATTTTTCTACGTATTCTTCTGGGGTGGATCTTTGAAGCTCCGGAGGGACAAGAGAATCTCCTATGCCTCTAGAGGGAAACCGACTAGTCACAATGTACACCTTTACACCAGAACTAATAAAATCCTTCATCAAATTAATCATTTCCATGTTGGGCCCAACCTCTACAACGCCCCAATCTTCATCTGGTTTAGTGATGGTTAGGGTATCATCAAAGTCGAAGGTAACAACTTTAGGGGAGCTAGTTTTCATATAATCTCGCCAATTTTCAAATAGTAGTTTCATTATGTTGAACCCTCTATATTATTTATTAGCTTACGCTCTTTTTCAAGTTGTCTAATCGTAGTCGGCTCTTTAGTATATCTTTTACTTAAAGGTGAGTTTTTCCAATTTGATTCATCGGGCTCTTTTTCCTCCTCTCCACCAAGAAGAGCTTGTAGTGTGGCGAGACCCGAAACTTTATCAGAATCACGACCTGCAGAGTATTGATTACAGTTATCTTCTTCTGGATCAGTTAGAGTATTTTGCATATCATCAAGCTGGCTATTCTTTACATCACCTCTCTTATTGAGGTAGTAATCCCACACCCTGCGCGCAGCCGCTGAGACTTCATAACGGTCAGATGTTAACCCATTTCCGTTTATTGTTGCCCACTCCATCGCAACGTCGTATAAGAGAGGTCCCCATCCACGATCTGCCTCTGTCCCTGCGATAATCCACGCGCCGTCACAATTGCCTACTCCTACGCGCCCGGGCATGTTATGGCCTTCTGCCTTCTCGATAGCGACTAATCCTGAGTAGTCATCATATGGCCCTATTTCATCGCCTTTTGAATCGGAATAATAAAAAACCACCTGACCGCCCGTCCCTTCATCTTGCTTAATACCAACATAAACATGATCAGGAAGATCTGCAGGAGTTTTCATTGCTTCGCTAAGAAACTTTCGCCAGTTTTCAAATAGGAGCTTCACTATCTATGCTCCTTGCAAGAGACGTACGGCCTTCATCAACTGATAATCCACCGCGCTTTTTGAAAAACTCTAAAGAGTCGTCTAGAGAATTTACCACAAATTTTACGCCCTTCCCAAAAGCAACAAGCCACTTCCAGAAAGTAGATATTCCACCTGACATAATCGATGCTCCGGCGTCCTTCAGCTTGTTAATAGAGTCGCCTGCAAGTTTTGTCGCCTGATCTTTTAGAAATTCAGTCGCTTTGCCTAATAGGCAATCTGAGATCGTATCTTTGATGCTTCCAGCGACCTCTGAATCAAATTCACCAGATTCTTCACCGCCTTCTTCATCACCACAACCCATCAGATCTGAGGCATATGCTGATATTTTAGACCAAACATAATTCAAGCCAACAGCCAAAGCTGTCAGACCAAGGGCCTTCATCCATGGTTTGCTAATATCATTAATCCACTTTAGAGATTTCTCTACCGCCGATTTAATGTTTTCAGACCACTTGTTTAATTTTTGAAGTACCGCATTTGTACTATTTGCGGTTTTCTCCAGAACCCAATCTAGAAATTTCATCACCTTGTCTTTGATTTTAAGGCCCTTCCAGTTAATAGCTTTCATAAAAGTGTGAAGCTTCTCTCCAGTCACAGCCTTATATAACATTTTAACTGTGTCTGGATATGATTTAACATTCTTTTTGAAACCATCCCACCACCCTTCTAGGAGAAGATGTTCTTCTATTATCTGTTTTCTTAAAAGAGGGGTATATGCAACATGCCCAGATTCATTAATAGGAAGCTCAATACCAAGCACCTCTACAATATATTGTTGATTGTCTAATATATCGTGATATGATTCATATTGCTTCCACTTCTCTAGTATGGCATCCTTGTACATAACTCGTCCCCCAATCTTTACGGTTGCTCTGGTGTTTCGGCCGCCGCTGGGGCAACTTTTTCCTTCGCAACATCTTGCTTTTTACCAGCCGCCTTAAACTGCTGAAGATTTGACAAGATATCAAATCCAATTTGATCTGCAATAAAATTTAAAAAATGTGCACTTTGTGCAGGGTCGTTCTTTTCTTTCAAAGCGCCAAGCGATTTCATAACAATGTCGACAGCCATAATTTTCTTAGCAGCAGTAATCCCGAGACTACCTTTCATTCCAGCCCGATCTTCTTCGCCGGGTTGTAGCTCCATTAGCTGGACCAATTCTTCCATGATAATTTTTTTAAGTTGCTTTTTATTAATTTTCATTTTGTTTCTCCTTTATGAAACGACAAAGTAAAAGCCATTGTCGGCAAAATCATTCCTATCCATTGGCATCTCTTTACCATCAACTTCTGTACCACCCGGAAAAGCGGTTATCAAAGATAATAGCTTTCTACCACTCAATTCACCTAGCTCAGCAGTAATAAGGCTAATTTCTCTTGTTGGAGTTCTGTTACCAGAAGTTACTTTAACTATCTCATTCCGACCACCGGGCATTTTATAGTCTTTAAATTTTTGTACATCGGCAGGGTTGCCAAGCTTTACACCCATATGGCCAATTTCCATCCCGATATCGACACCCAACCATTTTACTCTTCCTCCGCTATCCTCACTAGGTTCCATAGACAAAAGGATTTGCAGGGCGGCTCTTAGATCTAAACCAGAAGAAAAAAGGGACCCCGGCGCTGATGCGTCCATATGGCGATCTTTGATGTGTTTGAGAGATTCATCAGACACAACGAGAACATATCTATCACCTTCAATTATATTTTCTTGTGAAGCTTCTAGTTTACCTCTTAAATACGGATTGGCATCGATAAGCTCCTGCGCAGACTGCAAATCCAAATCTAATTGTTCATTGATTAGGAATTTTCTCCAATTTTCTAACAATAATTTCATTGATAATATGCCCCTGTTCTTGTTGCTTCATATCCATTTAGTTCGGCCCACTTTTCAACAAAGTCTGCAGCCAAGCCATGTTGCACCAAATTCCATGGCTCACCGCCAAACGGCTCTAAACTAAATTTAAAGGGGCCCTCGCCGTCATCAAAATCTAATTGTTTTCCTACTAAGGAATTAATCATATCATCAAATGTAATATCAATGCCTTCAAGTTCTACAGTTGGGCCGCCGTCAAACTCATCTTCTAGAACATTATAAGAAAATGATTTTCCGGACATCTCTTTTAAGATATGTGAAATTTCTTCCACAATAATATTTTTAAGTCTATCTTTAGTCAACTTCATAATCTATTTTCCTTTCCGATTATATTTTGGATCTCGTCTTGTATCCCTAACATGTTTGTCATAATCCTTTTTTAATTTTTCCGGATCATCTTCTTTATACCTGCCATCCATTTTTGCTTGACCTATAAGTTTCTTCATGGTAGAATTATTGGGATATTCTTTCTCTGCCTCATTCATACGCCCGGTACTTCGAAGAATTTGGCTGCCTATATCGACAAGACTTTGAATGGCATCCGTTGGCATACCTCTCATTCCATTTTCTTTGAGTTGGCGATACGCATATTTTAAAGCGCTAGCGAATTCAAATCCTAGCTCAATTTGCTCTCTCGATGACGCGGATGACTCCTCTAAGGGTTCGAAGGGTCTGAAGGATACTGATACACCTAGTTCATTAGCTAATGCCTCGACGGCCTTAAGTCTTTCCGGGTGAGATTCATCAGAGAGTGAAGATAGGGCATCTTGAATCCATGGAAATTCTCCGCGACTTTTCATCTCTCCCCAGCTAGGACCTTCAATCCCCCAGTCTCCTTTTCGAAAATCACCTCTTTCTGCTCTATCATCCAGATCTTGCTTCATTCCTGCAGCAGTAGCGAATTCGTCCGGATCGTATCCTTCCAAAATTCTGCGAAGCTCTTCGGCGACTATCCTCTTAAGGTTGTTTTCTGTAACTCTTGCTTCTCGTTGTTTGTTTGATTTCATATTAATATTACCTTGTTTTCACGCCACCTACTTGATATACGGCCTTCTTTCCAACCTCTACCAATTCCTTAATCCACTGAAAAGCCTCCGGATCGCCTTCTCGTGCAATTTTAAATAGACCATCGAGAGTTCTAAGTTGTTCGTTCGCGAACTTTCCGTATTCTGTAGTGAGAGTAGAAAAATCAACAACTTTGCCGGAAGCCTGCGCCGTATCAATGATATTCATAGCTTCGGCCCGCATTTGGATAGTCTCGCTCCCAAGTTCCGGCAGCCTTGTCTGGTGGACCAGTCCACGCAGCGCCTCATACGACGCATCAGATATTTGTCCTTGTGGCCCAGCTTTCAAACCACCCGGCAGCCCGGGCGCCTTAATTTTAGCTGTAGCCTCAGAAGAATCAAGAGCAGACATCAAAGCAAACATAGCCAGACCTAGGCCGACAACAACAATAACTTTTGTTGCCGTGGGGTGCTCGGAAGCAAGACCCTTGGCTCTCTCAATAAGGCCACTAGCCGCATCGATAGCAGATTCAATACCACGCTTCGCCATTTGGTAAATTTGAATCGATTTTTCTAGAAACCAGTCTTTTGACTTTTCTAATGCCTGCGATACCATGCCCGGTCTTTCATGGGGAGGCTTATAGTCAGGATCATCAAGCATTCCTGCTTCTTTCTCCCAATCGATCCCCATCTCTTCCATAAGCAACTTATGTTCGTACAGCATGGAGCTATGCCATCTCTTGTACAAATCTTCTTTCGAAAGATTACCAGAATCGAAGCGCTCTAGCAAAGTACCGAAGTCTTTCTTTACTACTTGTTTATTTTCGCGCAAATATATGCTACCAAAATTCTTACTGGTTTCGATTACTGTGGAATACTCCCTCCAGCTTTCTAATAAAATTTTCATGTCGCCCATAGTTTTGTCTCCCTAAATATCGTATGGTGTATATAAATAGATTCTAAATCCTTATAATACATTGTTTTATCTAACTGCTCTTGTTGAATCGTCAGGTCTCCTTGGCCGCGCCACTTTCGTCTCCGGTCCGGTATTAATCACTGCTGTTTTTGTGGCCGCAAAAGGATCTACTAAAGAATGTTCTTGCCCACGAAGCTCTTGGGGTATTGGTGCCTCGCCTCTTCTCATAGCATCATATAAGTCATCAGATGGTAGACCAAACCCGGGATCCAACACCACAAATTGTGACTTTCCACCTCTTGTGACATACCCAACATTCCCCGGCCTAATATCCCAAGTCGGCGCTCCAGCACGGCGAAGAGCATCTATTAATTCAATTAAAAGTGGGTCTCTATAGTTTTTTGCTAACTCTTTATAGGGGTCCCTTCTTAAGAGCTTAGGAAATGTTTTTTGGAATGTTGACAGGGGCATATTTCTTGAAAGAACAGGGAAAAAGCTCAACATATCAGACCAATTTTTGATTCGTATTACAAATTCTGATTTGATCCACATAAAGTCCTCGGCTGAATCATATACTCTAACCGCCAAATTTGTTGATGTTTGAAACTCGCTCTGAGCCTCCATCTTGTTCATATTCTTGGCTTTTTGAATAACAGACTCTCCTCCACGAAGCAATCGTGGATTGATAGTTTTCAAAATCAACTCTTTGGTGTCTGGGATAGCAAAAGCTGTTCTAAAAGAACCATGACCAAGTAGCTTCCAACCTTCTGACTGCATACAATCTGAAAAAGAGTCTCTAGTAACCGTATTTGGTGCTTCTATGGATCTCAACTCTGCAAAGCATTGTAAATCTTCGGGGTTAGGTCCAAAATACTTTATCTTAGAATCCGGACTTTCGCTCAAGAAATTTTTAAAATTTTCCACCAACTGCTTCACTTTATGCATACCCCTTTTTCTTTGTATACATTAGAGAGTTCAATGCCATCTTCTTTTCTAATTCTTTCAACAAGTGGGTGTGCTCTTCAACGTCAGATTTGTGTATTTCGTCTAACATCATCCACAAAGAATCGTTTTCATCTCTCAACTCGTCATTTTCTCGAATTAATTTTTTGTTCTCTTCTACTAATTCTAGAATCTCTTGTTCAAGCTCTTCACTCGTCATGGCCCTTCCCCCTTATGGTGTCCTTGTAAATCTTCTTTAAGTCATAATCGTCTAGTTCGCTAGAAGATATGAATTTATATTCAGTGTGTTCGGAGCTTAATTTTATTTCTCCACTCGGCAAATTGCCTTTGTATATTGCACGTTTTTCTTTAACTGCAACCTTATTAACTTTGCCTAAATTCAAGCCAACCTCTTCGTCAACCTCTCGCTTAAGTCCCGATATCGGGTCTTCACCCTTGTGTAAGTGGCCCCCGGGAAGTTCCCAGTTGTGAGGACCCTTAAGAATCAAGATCTTACCATCATCGTTAACGAGAACAACTTTAACCACCTCTTCAGAATCATTCGGATCCGGTTTTCGTTTTGATTCTTTCACAAACTGACTCCATTTGTCTAGATTAAACACCATTAGCCTCCGCCGCAATTATTGTCACCAGAGGATCCCATAACTTGCGGGCAAAGCTCATCTTCATAAGTCATTGACCACGAGTGATACACCAAGAACACCTTAATTTTACCATCAGACGCGTCCGAAATATCTGCAGAAGAGGAAACTTTAAGCCAAATTCTCTGCTCTGAGAAACCTATATCCATCGTGGGCACGTCTCCGGCGTTGGCGAAGCTAATGATGCCATGACCATGAGATTTTTGGTTTTCAAGGTTTGGTATTTTCGCACAACAAGATGGTCCCAAATTCCCAGACAAAGAATATCCGGTTGTATTTTGCATGTCTGAAGGCTTTGCCCATCCGCCATACCATATTGAGGTATATGATGAGGGCATTGTTGCAGGATTCCAGTAACTGCCAAACGTCTGCGTCGTCGCAAGGTGCACATTAGCCACCCAAACTTCGTCGCCATTCGTATTCGCATGCCAACCAACCTGATCGACCATTTTAACAACTAGTTGACTGGGTGTTGCATATGCCGGCAGGCGCAGTTCGGTACTAAGATAATAAGACGTCTCGCCATTAAGTTGTGAGGTATCAATGGTTAGCTCTCCTGCTGTCCCTGTTACATGTGTCGTACGAGTAAAGATGCCTCCGTGCGATAAAGATAAAGACGCGCTTGATCCGCTAAGAAGAAGATCATCTTCTCCCATCATAGAATAATTTGCCATTGGTACAACCTCCTAAATTGTGCTATAATAAATAGCTAGTTTTAAATAGAAAACAATCAATCTGGCAACTTTTCTTTGCCCCAAGACCAAAGAAGTGCCTGATTGCCTATAGAAGTGTGAGTATACTTCTTGCGATTAAACACATAAGGTTTGAGTCGCTCGGGTACATTTCGAAATCTTTTTAAGAACCTAACAGCATTAAGCCACGGATTGTCTCCTTTGCGGACCAGCACTACTACTTCACAGTCAGGATTATTCGAAAAATAGCTATTCCATGCCTGATCAAGCCATGTGCCATAGCTCGCATCAGAAAACACAACTCTTTTTGGATTAGCTGTTACTAGGCCACCATTTTTAGCAGCCATTCTTATTGCGGATCCCCCTGCACTATGTCCTATAATAATAAGGTTCTCTGGCCGCCACGCACGCGGTTCGCTTGATTTCAGAAATTTAGAGTTGATGAGGGTCAGTATATTGCTATAAAATATATTAAAGTTCTCGCGGTCTTTATAATTCCAGACCACTCTTTGTCGACCTCTTCTCGTGAGTGTCTGGTTGGCCCATGGTAACTCTGGAAAGACAAGAATAAAGTTTTGCCCACGCTTAATCATCTTATCTAGATTAGGCAAAACTCTGTTAACAAATTCTTTTTTAGTAAACCCGGTTAGGCCATGAAAATAGAATATGGTTTCTAGTGTATCATCAAATTTTACGTTTTTTGGGGCAAATATGATCGTGTTTCTAGATTTGTTTTTGTGTTTGTGGTCGCCAACCCCATTTCCTTCCACAGCACCAATCCATGTAACAGTACGCACCTCAAGCCCGCTGCCGGCAATTGCTGATTTCCATGCCGCCAAGGTCGGCTCGTAGACTTTTTCGCCAAGAATAAAGGTATTTTTGGGCCCAAGCTCCACCGCCCTAGCCTTAAGAACATATGCGCCGCAGAACATTACAAAAAATAGCAATATTGATACTACCAACAAATCCATATATTTCATGTTTCCTCTCATATAGCTGTATATAACTACTTAAATACCCTTTCTCTCGCCGTATCAAATAGGTCTTTCATGAAAGATTTTTTAAGTTTTAATAATCTTTCAAATTTTACTTTTTGTCGAGAGTCCGTATATAGAGCGGTCGGTTTTTTGATCTCGCCATCAATAAGTTGCTCGCTAAAATCGTAAAATTTAGACTTCACTGGTGGTCTAGACTTGGCTAGCACCTCTCCTGCCGCAGCAGAAATAAGAAAACACACAATTACAAACGCAATTGATTTAAATAATTTTGACACCTCATGCTTCCCCCTGTTCGGTTGTGAACGTTGCGTGGCCTTTCCCAAACGCACACCGAAGATCAAACCCTTCGATGTAGTGCACATCCAGCATTGACACATTTTTACGATCTTTTGGTACGAGTTCGTATACTATGGTGCCATCCTCCCTCTTCAACGTCTGTAATAAATAGAAGCCAACAGGCACTTTTCGCACCTTGGATAAAATCAGAGGGTTATAGGAGTTAATAGCGTTTTCTTCTAAGACGTATATCTGATTTAGAGAAGAGCCTAGCTTATTGTCCAGAAGGTCCATTAGCGTCGGTTCCTGTTTCGACAAACGCCTTGTTAACCCAACCACAACTCTGGCAAGAAAACGTTTGAATTGGTAGCGTGATTTCTTCTCCCGTGGGTGACACCAAAGGAGAGACTCTCTTTAGTAGGAAAGTAATTTGAAATTTCATTGATCCGCAATTATCGCAGGTAACATCTGTTGCGGCATTGATATCTAAGCCTGCTAGTGGATGAGAACTTTGGCCGCTTTGTTGCTGCTGTTGTCTCATCATCTGTTCCATCATTTTTTGGTAGTTCATTTTTTGTCCTTGTCTTTTTTCATATATTTCAAGAGTGCTTGGCAGAGGATGATTATCATCTTGTTACGATCCCAGAAAATATTAAGTTCCCTTAGTCTGGCTTTTCTAAGCCAGTTTTTAACTTTATCTTCTGTGAGAGGTTCATTTTCGTCGACGCGCCACGTTTTTGACATTTCTTTTTACACCCTCTGTTTCCACATTCTATATTATGTTCCTTTTTTTCATATTCATCAATAAGATCTGCCATCAAAAGCAGTAACTCGCATGCCTCTAAGTCTATTTTGTATATATATCCATCCATAATTCTCGCAACAGTGTCTCTTGCTCTTTTAGGTATATCATCCACGTTAATAGTTGTTAATAGACAAAGAAATCATCATAAAAACTCGCTCGGTCTATAAAGCTCCTTATATCAATTGTGCCTAGGCTTGCCTGCCACAGCTTAGCTAATTTCCGACCAGCCTCTATATCATTATTATAACTTGTATTTAAAAGACTTTTAAGGTCAAAAGGCAAAGAGAAGTTAGGCTTCATGATCCATTTCCACTTCCCCTTAATAATTGATTGAGATACTACACCAATCTCGCGATCATCACACTTGATCATTGTATCTCCATTATCTAGCTTGGTCCAGCTTAAGGTAGGTTCTTTCATGTGCGCATCTAGCCTCCTTGGTCGCCCATCATATCATTCATCATTTTTAGCATCATCAGCATCATCATCATCTCTAGCAGCTTTTGCAAATCCATGCCTTGGTTTTGGCCTTGAACCTCATAAGCTGACGAGGCCTGCTGGACACAAGAAGTACTTTTGACAGAAGAATTATGCATACCAACCATATCTTGAGTACTCATATTAGTATTGTTGATATAGATGTTGATGGAATCGCCGTTTTTGCCATCGACACCCTTACCTTGACCCACGTTGCTAGCAGCGCCCTCTCCAGCACCCACAGAAGCGCTTCCTCCTGCTTCCCCGGCCTTGCCTATAGCTCCGGGGTTACT
>CEUX01104463.1_pt1 | contig 10703 bp, 20 predicted proteins | sample 531361 | NCBI WGS metagenome assembly CEUX01 (sample SAMEA2622736, study PRJEB7988) | marine metagenome | isolation source: saline water (ENVO:00002010), including
CCGCACTACAAGAACTCGCGAGCGAGTGTAGTGCCCCCCACTTTTTTATTATATGTATACAGAAAAATCATGAATTAAGAAAAGAGAAAAATAAAACATAAAATCTAGCTGCGTACCTAATTGAATATAAGCTGCAGATTGGGGTTATACTAATTTGTATTTAACTCATCAGATCCATATTCGCATCTTGGATTTATATATGGTTGAATCCAAGCAGGACCATTAATATAGTACTAGCACAATAAATCTATATCTTTCGTTTTTGGCTTGTGAATCGCGTTGTATAGCACAACCAGACCATATCGCTGGGCACAGCTGTATTTCTCACATCAATGCTTAACGATAATTGCCGAACTTAGGCCAAAAAGCAAGCTCCTTGAGAGCAAGTCTCACTCGCAAAAAAAAAGCGCCTAAGCAGGCGAGACACGCTAAGAAAGCAAAACCTAGCTAAGATCCTCGCAAGCGAGTTCTAAGCTATCGCCAGCGATGCGTAACAAGTCACGCAGGTTTTGCAAAGCGTGCTATCTTTTTTTTATCCTTTTTCGCCACTCGGAAAGTATAAGTTCGGCAGCTTCTCGAGCATTTTAGTGAGAAATTCATGTGCCTGCACGAGCTGTTTGCAGTCCCTTCGGGCTTGATGTGTCAAATAGCAAGCAAGTAGAATTTTTTTACCAAGAACTACAAAGGGCTATTTTTTTACGCGTAGTTCTAAGCTAAAATAATTCTACTTGTCTCACTCATTATTTCTAGCAAGATCCTCGCAAGCGAGGTCTAAGCTATAAAAATAAGTGATCCTATTTGACACCTTCAAGCTGGTGCCGCTAGCATCGCGACCATTCACAAGCCAAAAACGAAAGGAATAAGTGATTTATTGTGAGTACTATAATTAATGGTTGGATTCAACCATTTCAAAAATCCAAGAATGGCGATATGGATAAGCCTGATGAGTTTAATACAACTTTGAACTTATTTGGTTCTTCCAATGGTACATTTCTTGGGGGTGTTACTGGACATCTTGATTTGTTCAACTCTGGAGAATATACAGATATTGGACTTAGTCTTAATTCAAGAACTCTATCTATGGAGATTTTGAAAGAAGTCAAAGAAAAGATTGAAAACGATTTCAAAGATGTTGAAGTTGTTAGATATGGTTGTCCAGAACTTATCCCAGTTGAGATTGAGGCCGCTAATATTACTCAAGACTACAATAAAGATAAGGATACAACTTATGTTAATTTGAGTGTTACTTCTATCAAATTAGTATAACCACAATCTGCGAGGAGCTTATATTCAATTAGGCTTCTCGCAGATTTTTTTTGTTTTATTTTTTATGTTTTTTCTGTATAAATATAAAAAAAAGTTTTTATACAATACAAAAACTTGGGAAAGGAAAGAGTCTATAGCATGTAGCACATGATGAGGTTAATGGCTGGTTTGTACCAAAGGTAACCTTTAATTAGGTTGTGTAATTGTGTGTTACATAGTATAGATAACTATATAGTTGGCTATACTAATAGTATAAGAAATATGGGGGAAATTATGAGTAGATCAATTAAATACTATTGGATATTTGATGAAGCTTATCATCAATTGAAAATAGTATCTACCAAAGAAACAAGACATCATATGATGAGAGAGAATAGGACATTCTATAACAGTATTAAAGACGCTGAGAATGATATGCCAGAATTCAGGCATCTATATGTTTAGTTTCAAAGGATTGTTCTTATTAGTGTCAACAATGTATGTTGCGGTAAGAACAATTCCAATATTTATAGATTTCATAAGAGATCTATGGAAAGGTATCAATGATACACATTAATGAATACGAAACACTAAATGTAGAGAAAGATGATAAAAAAGATACAGTATATCTGAATTATCACGATCTTAGTCGTTATGAAACTAAGAGAGCAAAAATTTCTCTTAATAAAACTAATCTTGATAAGTTAATTAACGAACTTGTTGATATTCATGTAGATATGACAGCAGATGAATTAATTGAAAAAGCTGAAAGGAGATTAGATAATGAATGAAAATTACGAATACAAAGTTGAGGTTCGTTTTATAGCAGAGGACTATGAGGACGCAGAGAATTTTGTTCACTCTATGAATGGTAGTGACTGGATGGAACATTTAGAAACTACATCAGGATTAGATGTAGAAGAAACAAGAGAGGAAGCATGACACACATAGAAGACATAATGATAGAAGAATTGGAAAGTGTGTTCAAATGTGATGAACATACTGAAGATGAACTAGAAGAAAAATATTCTGACTTATACAAACGAGTAGGTCGGATATTAGAGAGGAAGAATAATGAATAATAATGTACCAACTGATGAGCAATATAAATTAGCTAAACATTTTGTTGCTGTATCAAAAGATGTAGAGGCATTATGTATATTAGTTCTAGCTAAAGCATATCATTTAGATCCAGAATTTTATGAAATGGATAGACATATCAAAAATTCAAGAGATAAATTGGTATCAATAATAGATCAAACAATGAAAGTGAGTGATTTATGATGATAACTAAATTAGATAAGGATATGTTAGCATTATTTGAGAGCATAGTTAATAAATCTAGTGCTACAGATGAAAAATTATCTGTAACACTTGGAAATATAATTAGAGCTTCCAATGATTGTAGATATCCTAATAACCAATCTAACAAAAGTAATCCTATTGATGATAGAACAATTGATGAACATGAAAAGGTAGGTAATTTTTATCCTATTGGAGTTCAAAGATTAATTCCTTTTGACTATAACTATAAACCATATAGTACTAATACTAAAGTTCTGGATTGGAACCCAAATGAATGTAAATTCGAATGGTTTACAATAAATGAATGGCGTGAAAGTAAATTGGTCAAACAATTTCATCTTCATAATCAAACTTACGAAATGATAGGTAATACTTTACCTCATCTATTCAAATATATACCTTTTGGTATGGAAATTGAAACAGTAAGTAGACATAGTTCTCTTAATACAGAACAATGCGATGAATGTATGGACATGGATGCTCATTATGCAAGCGATAACGATATAAGAATATCTGATATGAACGAAAGTTCACGTCATTATTGCATGGATGAATTTTGCGGACCTAATATTAGATCCTCAGCACCTTATGGGGATGACTATTGGAAAGATAGTTTTACATTTCTAACAGAAATGAATCTATCTTTTGGAGCTGCTGGTTGTAAAAAGAAACCAGTATGGATAGCTAAATATGATAGTTCTGTAGATGTTGAGTTTGTATCTCATCCTATGACAAAGAGAGCATGGGATGCAGGTTTGTTAATAAATAAACTATTATTTGATGATAGTTTTAACAAATACTCAAATATTGCAGCAGCGTATCATAGAGAGGGTGTAGGTGCACATATACATTTTGATAAAAATGTATTAAACACACTACAATCTTTTGCAATTCTACAAATTCATTATGAAAATCAGGATTTTATAGAGTTTGTAGGCGGCAGACCATTGGAAGGAGATTGGTGTGAATATTATAAACCGACTTTTCGTAGAAATGACGGAAGTGTAGATACCAATACCAGTAAAATAGTAAATGGTACTGCACATAGTGCTATAACAAAAAATGTAAGCGGTAGAGGTTTTATATCTTCTACATCAGATACATTCGAACTTAGGTATTTTAGAGGGAATCTAAATCCTACAAGTTTAACTAGAAATGTAGAGTTTGTTCAATCATTGTATCACTATACAAGAACGCTTACATATCAGGATATGGCAAGAGATAAAGCACACAAATTAAAATGGTATCTAATGTTTGTACGAGCTTATTCTAAAACATATCCAAATTTGTATAAGAAAATAAAGGAAGGCGGGTATTACGATGTGCGTAATAGCAGTAACTAATAAAGGTAAAAGAGTAACCAAAAAACAATTACAAAATATGTGTGAAAGTAATCCAGACGGATTTGGCTTAGCTTATATATCTAACAATACAGTTAAAGTATATAAAACACTTAATGAAGAAAAATTCATTAAGAAAGCTATGGCTATACAATCAAAATATTACAAACAAAGTAATATTTTAATCCATTGTAGGATAGCTACTCATGGACCAGTTAATATGGATAATTGTCATCCATTTAGAGCTAGTAGGTCATTGGTATTTGCACATAATGGTATATTGGATTGTGTTGTAGATGATAATAAAGTATCAGATACTAGAATGTTCAAAAATACATGGTTGAGGTATCTATCTAATGAATGGTTAGATGATCCAAGACAATTTTTACAAATGGAAGAGATGATAGGAGCGTCTAACAAAATGGCCTTTCTTACTACTTCTGATGCTGTAAATAAAAATGTATATATATTAAACCAAGATGAGGGAGAAATTCATAATGGTGTATGGTATTCAAATAGTAGCTATAAGGAAAGAAAATTCATATTAAATAGAAGCTATGTTCCAAGTTATATTGGAAATGTAGCAAATTATTATGATGATAGAGATAATCCTGATGCTGATATTATCTACGTTAGACCAGAATGGGCAATTGAGGAGTTGGCTCTACATAATCATACTAGTAAAGATAGTATAAGAAATTGTGATGAAATTGATTACAATGAAATGTATTGGGAATACTATGGTTGTGAACCACCGACAATAAATCAGGCAACAGATGAAATGATGTCATTTGATCTGTAGTGAATAAATAATTTATATGCACTATTTATATTAATTTAGATAGTGCATATAAAAAATTTTTTCAAAAAATTCGGGGGGAATATTCGCACTTGGTAAGGGAGCGAATATGGTTAGGGATTTGAAGTAACTTTTCTTATCTGTTTGTATAAAGTTTCTGGGCGCATTTTGAATTTATTAAATGGTGCAGGCTCGAGTAAAGAGAATATTTCCTCTTCATTGTATTTGTGCTTATATAATTTCCGAGCAAGATTTATTATTAACTCAGACCTATCGATACCTTTCAATTCATTGTAATCTTCCTCGCTAAGGGCTAGCCAGTACTGTGCCTCTAAAGGTAAATCTTTTAGAGGTATGCTCGATTTAGTTTCAGGTAATTGGACAGATGAATTTACTGTTGTATCTAGATCACCTAATATCTCAGGTAAAGACTCGAAGTTATCTACTCTATAGGTACAGTCCTCATCAAATTTTTGTATCCTGCCTTTCATTCCTCCTCGTTTTTCATTTGCGGATAAGGGAACTCTTAGTACTCTGGCGGAATCCCAAGCTCCCTTATCTGCATCAAGGTGGTACACAAGTCGTCTATTAAGCTCTTGTTGGAGTGTTAACGGAACAACATCACTCAACAGCCAGACTGCTTGCCATCTACTTTTTGAAGTGGTCCAAACAATAGACGGTTCAGGTGCTAGACCTATACCACCTTTCCATTCTACATTCAATTCATCCATATCAACGAAAAGACAACCTTGCTCATCTTTTACGTTTGATGATTTTCTAGAATTAGAATCGTTAAAACATAGTGGTGTCCAATATATATCTTCACCGAGTTGTTGATTTTCTATATGATCTAATATCGCCTGGTAATCAGACCAATGGATTTTATTATCAACCCATTTCTTACTGTTTTTTGACAGAAATACATTTCCGCCGCCATTATTTGCCCAAACTAAGCTCATTAAGTTTGCTGCATCTTTAGGATTATCTAACATAACACTCCAATTTATCCGTTAATGGACTATTCTATAATCATGGAAAATATACATGAGGATAATTCCGAAATTCCATTAGGAGATTCTCAGTTTATAAGAGAGGCTCTTGGTAATTTTAATCACCTATGTAGAGGATGGGAAAGACCTATAGATGTAAGCGATGTTGTTCTATTTATTGCTTCTTTATATATACAAATGAGAGAAACAATAAGTAAAGAAGACTTAGGCCCGCAGATTGAGAGTACCCTATACATTACAGAACAAACAATTCAAATGTATCAAGAACGTTATCCTGGTAGATATCCTAGCAGTACAGAGGAAGCACAGCTAAAATTTGATATAGATAGCGTATTCCGAGAACTAAATAATGACGAACAAACCTAAAAAACAAGGAACTACTTTTGAATCTTTCCTTGTCAAGAAGTTACATGAGCGTGGTTTTTCTGATGCAAAAAGAATAGCTGAAGGCGGCAGTAAAGACATTGGGGATATTGAATTATCAGTAGAAGGTAACGACTTTGTTATTGAGTGCAAAGCTAGACAAACCTTAAATGTCACAAGGGAATTATATAAAGCAAAAGAAAAAGCCAATAAAGACTTACCTTTTGGTGTAACTAAATTCGTAATACTTGCTTGGAAAAGGTTAGTAAAAAGTCAAGGATCAAACAGAATTCCTGACGGCGAAAGACTTGTGTATGTCGTAGATCACGATACAATGATGTGGTTACTGCAGGGAGGTATCACATCGCAAAAGACAACGACAAAAAAGATTTAGGGAATAACTATTACCCAAGTGGTTGGCAACCACGATGGGAAATGGATAAAGAAACAGGCGTAGGTGAGATTACTCACGTTGGTAGAGACCCCGATTATGAAAATAAGTTTGATGAAATCTTAGAAGAGTGGGGATTTGATCCCAAATACTATGAAATAGATGGCAAAGTAAAGGCTAGTTCGTGGAATAGTCAATTGAAAGGTGGCGATGTTGTCACCTTTTTTGCTTTTAAGGGTATTGTAAGGCGTAAAAGTCCTGAAAAAGATGCTTGGGTAGAGAAACTCGATAAAGAAATCAGTAAGAAGCCAGCTCTAAAAGCTAAAAAGTATGGTGGAGACACCAGTTTCCTATTTATGATGGCTGATTGGCAGCTTGGTAAGTCTGATTATGGGGTAGAGAATACCGTTAAACGCCTTGAATTAGCCCTCACAAAGGGGGTAGAGAGAGTTAAGGCACTCCGTAAAGCAGGTGTGCAAATTAAAGAGATATACCTTATAGGAATGGGAGACCTCACAGAAGGATGCGACCAGAGTTACTACGCTTCAATGCCCTTTAATGTAGAAATAAATCTATCTGAGCAATACCACATGGCTAGGAAGTTAATCATGCGTTGCGTTGATACTTTCCTTCCTCTTGCAGATAAAATTATTCTTGCAGGGGTGCCTGGAAATCATGGAGAAATGACTCGTTCAGGGAAACAATCTGTCTTAAGTTCTAGGTTAGATAACTCAGATACAATGCACCTTCAGATATGTGGTGAGATAATGGAAGGCAATCCAAGATACAAGAAAGTTGAAGTAGATGTAGCTAATGACTTTCATCAAGTACTAGAAATTAATGGAAAGAAAGTCGCCTTTAGTCATGGTCACATGCAAGGGACTCAAGGCGGAGATATATCAGGCAAAGTTATTAATTGGTGGAAAGGACAGATGTTCGGACTACTTGAACCAGGTGATGCAAATATGTTAATAACCGCACATTATCATCATTTTCGTAGTTTACAGCAAGGAGATCGTGTCTGGTTTCAATGCCCTTCTATTGATAAAAGCATAGATTTTACTGCAAGGACAGGTTATTGGGACCATCCAGGTGTGCTAACACTTACAATAAGCAAGGATGGTTGGGATAATTTATCTATATTATAGATTGTATTAAAACTAGAATATAGTATTCTATAGTTAGTTAGGTAAGTAGCTTGCAACGTTAGGCTGATTTAAGCGATTAAAGTAGCCCTGTTCAATAACTAAAATTGCAAGCTACGCCTAACTATTAACTATGAGGAGATATATGCAGAAAGTAAAAGATCTTCCTTCGAGTAATCGTAAAAAAACTATAGCTGAGGCAGAAGGCTGGTTAGATGAAATGGAGGAAAACGAAGAACTCTGGTCTGAGTTGAAAGTGTATCCTATCGAAGATAGAGAGACAGCTTACTCATTAGTAGGAAGGTATCGTAAAAGATTTCCTGAATACGAATGGGCGACTCGTCAAATTAGTGAAACACGAGTAGCTATTTGGGGAAGGAAGAAAGTTGGATAATATATATTCAGTATCAGAAGTTCTGGACTTGACTAAAGAAGTCGCAAAAGCAGATGAAGTAAATGACACTAAGGTTGGAGACTTCATTGAGAAGGCTAAAGGAGAGGACCTAGTACTTGCAAGAATTCCTATGACAGGTGCGCAATCTGCTACTAAAAAAATAGTAGAGCACACCAATGATTTCATACGGAAGGATGTAGAGGAAAAAGGAACTTTCAAAATAAGTGATACAGTATTCCATTCTGTTAGCCCGTACAAGTACAAGATTATGGAGCTTCCTAATTTTGTACGTTGGGTTGTTGGTGACATAGGAGATGATAAGATTGCAGACTTGTGTGCAGTCTTAGGAGCTTCTTTTGTTCCTAAGCTAAGAGGATTGGATGCGATAGCTGAAAAACGAGGATCAACTCCTCAAGCTATAAGAGATACATTTCTTCATCGAGAAATAGAAGATAAGAAGAAGTTATTAATTATAAATTGTAGTTCAGCTAGTGCTCCTAAGTGGGCGCAGAATATGGAGGACGGTGAGAGATATGAGCCAGCTTAAAGAGTTAGCTACACCTTTCTCAGGACTGGTGAAAGAACCTGCTCCTGGAAAGTTTGGGGATTATATAGAGCATAGTGCAGTAACTCAAAGATTGTTATTACACTGTGGTCCATACGACCAAACTGTCATACGAGAAATCTATGATGAACATAAGGAATATGGGACAGTACTAACTGGTGTTATTCTTGAACTTACTTTGTACATTGATGGTGTACAGATTAAGGTGCAGGAAGCTGGTCATTGTGACCACCCATATAAAGTAATAAATAAGAAAACTGGAGAAAGAATGACTAACGGTGCTCGATTAAAGAATGCTGTAAGTGACGCACATAAGAGATGTGCTATGAGAGTTGGGCTTGGTTTACACCTATATGCTCAAGATGATTACTTTCTCCTAGACCAATTGGAGGTTAAAAATGGCAGAAGCCAAGACAATTAATATCAGTGAAGATGATATTCAGAATAAAGGCAGCTCTTTTGATCTGACTGAGGGAGACTACGCAGGTAAGGTAGTTTCTGTCGAAGATTATGTTAGTGCTAATAACAATGAAGGTTGGGTGTGGGAAATTGACGTTAAAGGAACCACATTCAAGATGTGGACAATGTTCACACAGTCTTCAAAGTGGAAAATGCTTGAAGTTATGAAGTCACTTCACATTGACATTCAAGAAGGTAATGTTAAATTTGACCCTAATGCTTACATAGGTAAAGCAATAGGTGTTGAATTAGAAAAAAATGATGATAATGAGTATCTGAATATTAAAAAGACATTTCCTGTTGATGCAGATTATAGTACGAAAGATAGCGATATCCCATTTTAGTCACTATAATAGTTGTTGCTAAGCATAACTCTCATAGAGTAATGTTGGTCTAACAACAATAGAAAAGCCCCGTGCTATTACTAGAACGGGGCTTTTATTTTATTCTACTTTTTACCGTATCTGCCGATCTTCTTCTTTTTAAGTCTTTTCTTACCGTATTTTGGCATTACTTACTCAGCTTCTTTTTACTGAATTCTTTTACAACAACCAATGCTGCAGCTCCCCCAGAAATTGCACCTAGCTGAACTACATCAGCATCAAGTCCAACTAATGGTGCTACTGTTATAGCTCCAATAAAACTTTCCAAAAAAGTAAAAAAAACTCTTTCAAAGAGATCTTTATATTCTTTACTCATCTTTCTCCTATTCTTATAGTCTATACCTTTTCCTTACAGAAAACTTTTTCTGTGGGATAACCCCATCATAGTCGATATAAGTTATCTCCACATCTTCACCCTTTTCTATAGCATCAGCTACTTTTGGATAAAAAGATTTATAAGCTGCAACGGAGCTTGATACCCAACCTTTGGGTTTTAGTTGATTTGATGTCTGGCCCAATCCAATCAGGAGACATCCACTGGTCGCTAGCGAATCGTTACCAGGATGGATTAAAATTGCCGAAAATCCAGGGACGTTGGTTATGTGGAGCATTCCACGATGCCATGCTCCGTACTTTTTCTTAAAGCGGGAGTGAAAACCTCCTGTTTTCTTTAGTACTATCTTATATGAACCTTCAGGGATCCTTGTCTCATGTTTTACTTTGACCTTCCTAAACTCATCTTCAAGGGTGTAGCTGATAAATTTACGAAAACCTCCAGTAGTTTCAAACAGTAAACCGTTAGTACTATCTGGCTCTGAACTAAATCTTAATACTTCTAATTTCATTACTCCTCCAGTATATATTTTATTATCTTACCAAATATTAATCCTACCACACAGAATAGAGCTATTGCTAAGATTTCCATTACTTCTTCTTCCTACCTAAGACAGTCTCTGCTGTTTCTTTTTCTTTTTTAACATCTTTCTTTTTTTCTTTTCTCAATCCGATAGTTAGAAGCCATAATGTAATTGAACCTAATATTGCTATCCCTACAATATCCTTGGACGGCCCCGTCAACGTGAGCCATGCGATGAAAAATCCCAGGATGGTGAAGACCTGAGCAATAGTCTCTTTGACTATATCTCCAAGCCACTTAAATAAACCTTTAATTAATTTCATCGTATCTTTCTAATAGGTATTATAGAGCTTGTTGAGATGATTTGCGAGACTATGATCACAGGAACTACAACCTCCTGGGCTTTTTCTTTCTGGTCAGTAGTCATATCATTACCTATCTCTATAAC
>CEUX01104562.1_pt1 | contig 10687 bp, 4 predicted proteins | sample 531361 | NCBI WGS metagenome assembly CEUX01 (sample SAMEA2622736, study PRJEB7988) | marine metagenome | isolation source: saline water (ENVO:00002010), including
TCCTACTACAGCCATATTGTTAACAGCCATCATAGCATTGTCAAATCTATTTGATAACTTACCCTCTGTAAATGGTCTTAGATAAAAATCTTGCAAATTTGGTTCGTGCTTTACAGCATCACCATACTCTCTAATAACCTTACTTAATCCAACTAATTGATAGGTTAATTCTCTAACTCTTTCTTTACCAATTTCAACATCTGATGGTGTCATACTTTCTGCCATAGCCTCGCCTTCGTTGGCAATAACAGAATTTTCAAAACCAATAAATTTACCATTTTTATCAAATTGCTGTTGATAACCTAGCTTTTTTCCTAGTGCTATAGCTTCATCATGTTTATTGGCTTTGTATAAATTTCTTATTTGTTGGTCTACAGGTAATAAATATTTTGAAACTTGATTACTTATAGTTGTTTCAAGAAGCCCACTTCTTCCATATTTTTGCGTATAATAATTTCGAACGGGAATAGCGTTTATTCGTGTTACCTCATTTTTAACATCTTGTATATTACCAGCTTTACCACCAAGTAATCTAAGTGTTAATTTTTCTATATTTTCTCCACCTAAAATATCTGTTGGTTGAAAACCAGCCGCGTCACCAAGTTTTCCAATAATACCTCGCCATTCGTTTGTAGCATCTTTTATTCCAGCTCCAGTTCCCGGTATAAGATGTCCATCTTCGTCATACTCACCACCGTACAAATACTCATTAACATTTCTATTTTCATGAATAGGTATTTTAGGCAGTTCAGCGTTTGGGTCAACTCGAAAGCCGGTCCACCCTACCGCTTGATAAAAAACATCATTACCGAGTTGTTCTGCTAAAATCTGGGCTTTAGTTTTTCCAGCACCGTAGGCTTCATCAACATCTCTTTGTGTTTCTTTAATGATTTTATTTTGAATAGCTATTTTTTTATCTAAATCAACGTTATAAGTTGTAGCAATATTTATTATTCTATCAGACATCTGGTCTGAAGATGTTAACATATTCTCGTAATAGTCTTTTATATTAAAATCATCACCTTCTGGGATTTCTGTAGTTGCTTGCGTTGTTAATTGCGGATCTTGTGTTTGTTTTTTTCTTAAATATAATTCTTGACCTTCAATACCTTTTTGACGTTGTTCTTCAGCTCTACGGTCAAACTCATCTCTTTCTTCGTCAGTCATAACAACATCTTTCATGGTTATATCCCAATTAGGGCGAAAAATTAAACCATCAGGAGACCTTTCCATTGCTTCTGGTGTAATAATATTTGGCTGTACAGTTCTATCTTGGACAGACGATGTGGATGACACTTCTACAGCATCTGGAAAATCAAGTTTAAATTGATCCACATCCTGTATAGCCACCAGTTTAGAGGTACCGTCTTTAAGTTTAAATTGTATCATGCTTTATTTTTTAGGTTTATATATTTCTATATATTCACCATTTTTGAATTGATAATATATACCCGATTCTGTATCGTGATAATAACTACCTTGTTTTGCTTCTTTAACATCTGGTAAAACGCCTTTTATTGCCTGCAGTTGTATATCCTCAAAAAATTTATGTTTATTAGGTATATTAGAGTAAATTCCACCATATTGTTGTATCATTTTAACTTTTGTTTTAGGTTTCGCTCCAGTTTTGTTTGTATCAGAGTATTTATCTATCCCCACGAATGTTCCGGTTGCTGTTGAACCGATTAGTAAATACTGTCCATCTTTTTGTTTTTCGAATATATCATGTCCTATTTTTACAATTCCTTGTCCAGATGAAATTGCTCTAACTGTTGTTTCATCATCAATCTGGTCTTCAGTTTTTCCCCTTGCCATTGGTCCCCATCCAAAATCAACCGTTTGAGGTTTTTGGTTTAATGCGTTTAACTCAGCCTGTTGAAGCTCGTTTAACGCTGGGGCATTGTCAGGATTATTTTTTGATATGCCCCATACGTCGTCGTGTCCTTCTTTAGCATAATTATTAAGTTGGTTTTCCAACCAATTTAAAGTCTCAGCACCACGAGGATCCATTGCAACTTTTAATTCATTTGTAACGCCTTGCTTCCAAACTTCAACTAGACCTTTATCTTTTTCATTTAAATCTTCATAAGTAGGCTCTGGCCCATAAGTATCGTCCGTTCCGGGTATTAGCTTGCCCCCGAAGGTTCTTTTAATATACTCAGCAATACCATCAAACGCTACTTTTGGTGTATTGGGATCGGCATCATGATCTATTATTACGTCAAAAGTTGGGTTTTCAATAAAATCTTCAATAAATGGTCTTTCACCAACACCCACACCGTCCCATATCCAACTCGCTATTTCGTTGTCGGTCATAGGCTTTGTTTCACTATCTCCATATATATTCTTCTTTATGAAATTGGAATAATTTTTACCATGTACGTTGGCATCGTATTTATAATTAGCACCATTGCTTAAAGTCAAATCATCTATACCCGACACAATACTATTTCCTCTACCAGTTTCACTCATTCTTGCAAGTGGCCAATCTTCCACGGGTATAAATTCACCAGTTTTATTTAGCTCTTTTATAAGGTCAGAGTTAGCTTTAACTCCAAGCAAATGTCCTCTTTGTAACATATCTATAACATTAGAGTTCATCCCCATTCTACCGTTTTCGTCAAACATAATAAGATTATCCGTGTCTCCATTGGCGTACGCTTGGGAGAAATTAATTGTTCCCGGGAGATTATGTCCTCCCCAAGAAGCCTTTTGAGCCACACCTTCATCATCAATAATTACCCCATCATGATGTACTGTATAGAATTTTTTTTGGGTTAACATATAGGCTTGAGCATTATCATGTATATTTGAAGCTCTATTTCTTCCTTTGACTTGAGCATCTACACCCGACAAAGATCTTTCTTTAGCTCTCCCTGTTATTGGCGTGTTAAAAAGCCCATATTCATCTTTGACTCCTTTTGATAAAATTCCACCAATTTTATCAAGCTCCGGTTGAATTATGCTTCTCATCTCATCACTCATATCTCTTAACTCTGTACTTTTTTCAGCTAGAAATTCTTGGTTTTTTTGATTAGCTAACTTCTTTGTTTGCCACGCCTTAGAAAATAAATTTACAGCCACACCACCAGCGTACTCCAAAAAACGATCCATAGATCTATTTGGTTCACGAACCCCATGTGTTGACCTACCTATTCCCCTTAATGCTGCTACATCTACTACTTGTTGTTGTCCTTTTGCCATAATATTATCTTTATTTTATCCGAATACTCTTACAAACCAATTTCTTCTAGCGAGTCTATCAGCTCTTAAAGATTCTAACTCTCCTGCTTGTAATGCCATCAATCCTTGAGTTTTTTGATATTCTAAGTTTCTAGCATCTGCTGCACCTTGTAATCTAGTCATTTCCGCCATATGCGCTCCTTCAGCTATTTTTAATTCAGCTTGTTGTTCTTTAGTTTGTACTTTTTCAGCGCCTTGTACCCGCAACATATCAGCCTCTCTTGTTTGTGCGCTAATTCCTGCTCTAGTCTGTTCTGATTGCTTCATAGCTGCATTAGCCAACTCTTGAACATTAACCATACCCATTTTTTGCATTTGATCTAAGGTTGTGGCTAAATTTTCCTGGAATTCTTTTGTTGCTAAATCTGTAGCCGTCGTGTCTACACCAATCATATCCTCATAAACATTTTCAAAATCAGTTTGAGTATCACGATATGGATTTAGTACACCACCATAAATATTACCTGTAGATAGATTTCCAAATCTCTGTTTAAATCCACCCATTGCTGTTTCAGCGTCTTCAATTGGTTTTAAGAATCTCCTTTGGTTAACATTCCATGATCTAAAAGCTGATGATTTTCTTCTTGCCATAATTTTTTTATTTCTTATTTATAATCACACTTTAAGTGTTTTATTTACTATTAAACTGTGCATTGGATCCAACACTAAACATTTCTGATTTTACAGTTGAATTATTTACAAACTGAACCTCTGCATAATAACCTAATACACTAGCTAAATTAACAGTGTTATCTTTTAAAAACATATAAAAAGAATTAGCGGGTATAATAGGAGCAGGACTACCGTTATATCTAGCGGTAACAGAGTAAGAACTACCATCTTCCTCTTCCAATAAATTGATAACTGGTCCTAACAATACAGCGCTACTTGTGTTAGATGTATTAAACCCACCCGAAGCTTGCGTTGGGGTATAATACACCGTATCCCCTATTTGAATAGATTCGTTTAATTGTCCATTAAATGTTATTTGTATATCCATGTTATGATACTTTTAATATATTATCTAATTGTAAAGTCACTGTTATATCATTTTCACTCATTTTAGCAATAACAACATCGGCTGTTATAGTTGCTGAATTACTACTACTACCTGAAAATGTTAATGTTTCACTATCGTCTAATGTTACCTCCTTATTAGTTATTAAATTAAACCCATTTATTGAATCAACGTAAGGTTTACTAGTACTACACGAGTTAACACTATCGAAAAAAGTACTAGCAAAAACTACCTCACCTCCAGCTGTTAGGGTAACTGGTTCGTCAAATGTTATTTTTTTGCTACTTACATCAACTCGTTTTATTGTTGCTGTACTAGTTATAGTATCATCATTATTAACGCTAACTAATACTTGTCCAACTCCTAAATCAGATATATCATCTGTCATTACGACATCGCGATTTGCTGTAACGCTAGTTGCTACTTTTTTGCCGGTAGATTTTGGTTTAATACCATTAATACTTGTTACCGGTACAGTGGTACTATTACTAACGGTAGATGTAGTAGTAGTATTAAAACTATTTAAAACCACCTTAAAGTTATTAAGCTGAAATAAAGATCCATGCATTGTATCTATAGCGCTATCTCCATAACCGGTAAACGTTAATGTTATCCCACTTGCAAAAGTTTGTGTTGAGTCAAATGTAATTACTTTATAAGTAGAAGAACAATTGTCATTATCTATAGCTGTTATTGATGGTGTACCACTTAAACTTCCAGAAGAAACACCGGTAATTTTCATTCCGACAGCGAGACCGTCTATATCATCTAATTTTACTTGTGTACTATAAGTAACATCACTCTCTGCATAAGCAGCAGTAGTACTAGCGGTAACTTTTGTTGTTGTAGATTTAAAATCACTTACTGATGGTTGTTTCGCAATAATAAATCTATTATTTCCAAGCGAATATGTCCAAGAAATAGATCCTTTTATATTACCTTTTCCCGCACTTAGTGTTTTTACATCATCTATAGTAACAAAAGATGGTGGTCCAGAGATTTCAACGTTGGTAGGTAACACGTAATCGCTAGCATGACTATCAGACGAAGATGTAAAGGTTATTTTTTTATCTATATATTGATAAATCTTCTTAATAGAAATTACAGGAGATAAAACATCTGGTATTTCTAGTTTAGTATCAAAATGTGGTTCTGCCATTAACTGCACACTATAAACGGTGTTAGCTGTTTCGGGTGGAAATATAATATTACTATTAAATGTTCCATTTGCCCCTATTTTTTGCCAAACAAGTCTATTAAATGTCGTTGTAAACCGTCCGGTTTGCCAATTATAATACAAAGCAGTAGTATCATCTGTGTGAACAGTTAAAGTAAAAGTGGCATCTGGATCACCAACAATACTAATATTCCTCCTAGTTCCACTAACCGAAACATGTGAAGTATCCAAATTAAAACCTATTATGTTATATGCCATTTTTATTTAGTTTATATATTAAATCCCAGCGCTCCCTAGTTTGAAATACCACCATTGTTGATAGAACACGGAGACTGTCCTGTAGTACCTCCAACGCAATTACTACATTGGTCTACATACGCCGATCCATTAGGAGTTCCATTGCAGTCAGCGCAAGAGGAGTATTCACAAGTACCAGTATCACATGATAGATTCGCGACAAAAAATTGAGCAAGATTAAGACTATCCCCGGCGTAGTTACACGCGGTTGGATCTGTACATCCACCATTTGCCAAAGCATAACCTGCGCTTCTTGGGAAACAACAGCATGAAACATCAGCATATTGATCAACTAAGTTATAAGATAAGTAAGCTCCCGGTGGAAATGTATTAGGATCACTTAGTGCTAATTGAGCACCAGTAGTTGGGTGAACGAAGTAAGAAGTAGCTTTAGTTCCAGCGCAATCAGCACATGTTCTATGGAATTGACCCCCACCTGACTGTGCTAATCCACCTACTGCGGTATCTACATTAGGAAATGTAATACTTCCGTTAGGATTAGTAGCGCGTACCTTGTTTCTAGCCGAACCACCGTATCCATTATAATCATAGTTAACAGCGAGAGGGTGTATACATCCAGCCATATAACAACAAGCGCTCTCATTACCGTTGCCATCACACGAAGCCGGATCGCTCTCACATCCAGAACTTACGTTTGAATAAATGTTTTGTACAGTACCTGTATTACTCCCATCGTAACCACTATCAATAGGTACATCAGCCTCCCAAGTTCCAGGTTGCAGAGAACCCGCCGCTTGCCTATAGTTAAAAGCTCCAGCGCCTATTCCACCTGAACCACTAGTCATTCCAGTAAAATTCCAAAACATACTTTTGTACACGCCAAACGGCCAAACATTGTGTTGAGCGGCGTAACGCATTCCACCGTCAGTATCAGTAAAATCAGATCCATCGTGAACAAACTGATTCGCTGAATCATCAGTACATCCAGCGGTTAAATAAGCACAAGCGCCAGAGGCGTGTGTATTTACTTTTTCAAACACCCCTAAGCTCAAGGTGTTACCACTGCCTCCCCAACCAAAATTACCACTAGCAGCTTTGTGACCATAATTTGAAGCAGCTTGATCTAAACAACCGTATATTACGGGGTAACAACTTCCATCATCAGTACTCGCTAATGGATTCCAATTTTTCGCTGGTTGCCCAGGGGTTATAGACCCGTATTGGTATGGAGCAGGTTGATTGGAAGCAGGTTGATGAATACCAAGACCAGTACTTACAGCCGCTTGGTTTACATAGTTTACTCCCGGGGCAGTGTATTGACTATAATTTCCATCATCTGTACACCCAGCGCCCTCGTAGGTACAACTATTGTAACCCGCGCCACCCATAGTATTGTTTGGATTCTGGGTATTTATTCCAGTCCACCATAACATGTCACAATCTGGACAGTAATTTTTTGCCATCCAACCTTCTTTACTTCCTGATAAATCACCACTATCAGAACAAAACCACGTACCGTCGTGAGAACCACCAGACGTGTCTTGCCATAAGTGAGTAGTGAGATTACCAACTATATTTGAAGAACCTCTACAGACATATGTTCCATCTATTTTTTGACCCGCAAAATATCCCAAATCAGAACGTATACACCCTTGACAAGTAGCGTATTCACAACTATATGAATTCTCAGTTAAACAAATGTTCGGGTTTCCGGTTGGATTACCTGGCGATATAACACCCCCGGGGGAACAATAATTACAAGCACCATGAGTCCAACATCCACTAGTATTGTTATAAGTACAACTACCATCATCAGCAGATGCTAAAGAATTATAATTAGTGGCAATAGCATCCATACAACCATAAACGGTTGGTATACAACAAGTAGTGTCACTACCATTAAGCGCATCAACACAATCGTAGCAATCTGTATTGTTGTTAGCCTCGCCACAATCGTAACATAAATCACGATCGTAGTTTATATTATGATAACCAGAATCAAGATAAGTACTACCTGAAGCGACGCGGCATCCATCACAACCCGTGTAAACCCCACTTGCTGGATCGCAAATACCTACATAATCACAGTTTGTATAATTAGGAGCGCCTGTACAACCCATATTGTTACAATAACCATTAATATCGGGTTGCGTACCAGTCGTACTACCAGTACTACAACCACCGTAGCAACACGTTCCATCATCGTCTGTAGCTGATCCATTATAGTTAGCAGCCGTGGGATCAGTACAACCATATACCGGTGTGTAATTAAGATCACAACAGCAATTAGCGCCCGTTTGACCATTTATACACGAATTATCAACATAAGTACCTTGAACCCATCCGGATTGACTGTTGGACAAAGCGCTACCATCACACGGTTGGGTAACGTTTACATTGGTCCAATTACTATAATTACTTGCTGATGAGTTCGTGCAACCATAAGTACAGTAGTCACAACAGCTTGTGCCACCTGGGTCAAGATATGATGCTGCAACCGTAGTATCGACTTCAATCTCAATATCAAATGGGTTATACGCATAAGTTTGAGATGGGTAGTAATTGATGGAGTTGTAAGCTGCATACTGAGAATACTGATCCCAAGTTGGAGTGTTGTTTGCCCCTGTCATAGCATTTACACTTAGCTTTGTGTAATCAATATTATTAGGTGGTACGTCTATCGTGAAGTAATAGTAATTTCGTCTGTCAGTTGATCCGGGGACAGGAGTATTACAACTATAAGAGGGATCCAACTGTTTAGAATCAGCGACTAATATTGTAGGTGTAATTCCACCTGTCAATATATTATCACCATTTTGATTCTTTATAGCTTTAATAATAACTCCAGAAGTCCAGTTTGTAGTCATATCAGTTGGAGGAGTTCCTAGTGTTGAATTTGCACTCCCATAACTATTTCCAGTATTAGAATTACCCCCTATAAATTGAATTATATCACCTGATAGGTTTTCGTTAGGATCAGAGTTCCAACCAGATGTAACTGTTGGTGCACAGTGAGGGGGTGAGATTGCTGGATTATATTGATACACGCCCACGTGTTGGCCTGGATAAAACAAGGTGCTAGGATAATTATTATTTAAAGATCGAGAAAAATATATTTCTCGCATGTGCTCTTTGTTATTACAATACCCCTGCACATTAAAAGCTGCTGGGTTTACGCAGTATGGACCACCAGCGTTATTAGTTACATCTTCTTTTTCAAAAGTTCTAATACGAAACTTTGCTGAAATAGTAGTAGTAACTGTACTACCAGCAGCAACCAAACAAGATGTTGCCGCGTTATCAAAGTTACAAGCTGTAGGATCAGAACAACCAATACAAGTGTAATCACACGCGGCGCTTACGGTTGCCGCGGGATCATAATCACACGCTAGCTCATCTATACATCCAGTTACAGGATATTCACAACAATTACTTGAAGCTGAACCTGCTAGAGCACCGTCATCCATAGCTGTGACTGTCCAACTATTACTCGAATTAAATGAACTGCTATTGTTACACCAGGTATTAGCGCCACTATTATAATTACTAGCCGCTAAATCTCGACATCCATAAATATAATCAATACAACAGTCATTAGCGGAACCACTATTACAAGCGGTATTAGCGCTGGTATTAAAATTAAAAGCCCCAGTTATCATACATCCTATATAAATACATGAACCATCGTCACAATCAGCTAAATTATTAAAATTATCTGCTGCAGGATCCATACAACCAGACAAGAGACAATAAGAACAAGTACCATCATCAATTGTAGCACCAGCATCGTAGTTATACGCTTGACCACCTGGATAAACAGCTATACCAGTTGAAACAGCGTAGTTAGTATCCCACCACGCTTGATCATATTGACCATTATCTGTACACCCATAAACATCTTGATTTATTACTGAATTAGCAGCAAAACCTATTCCTTGTAATGAGAACTCACTAGGATCAAGTTCTGAAACAATATTAGGCGTAGATGTTCCTTTTATATAATTAAACCATTTCCCTTCTTTTTCTATAAATTCATTTACAGTACCTTCTTGTTCTGTAGATTTTCCTTTATCTGTTATTATAGAGTTAGCATACCACCCAGCGACATTATTTAGATTATAATATTGATTATCACTATAAGTAGTAAGACCAATGGTTTGTGTTGTTATTTGATCTATTTTTGACTGACTACCTTCATAATTTAATGTGTTAAATGATTTTACAATTTCCGGAGCTTCATTAAGTATCGTCGTTACCGATGAACTAACATCGTAATTATACAAATTATTATAATCAGCACTAGGATCATGTTGTTCCCATAAACCACCTCTTCTAAACGTGTAGTATTTGTTATTTAAACTAACACCGTGGAAATCATTATCTGAATTACCAATTTGTAAAGACGTTCCGTCAAAATCTATTAAATCTGGTGACATTGATTGGAAGCTTACCCAACCCTTAGCGCCTTCGTTGAATGAAACTGTTTTGTTTTTAAAGGTTACATTATAATTTTGTTTTCTTCTATCATAACTACCTATTACATATTCACTACCAAGATCTTTTTCATTTGTTACAAAATAGTCATTGAACCAATTTCTCATACCGTGTTCAGATATCGCGGTTAAACCATCTTTTGATAATCTTAACACAACACCTCTTCTAATATCTGTAAAATACGATCTATAAGCCTCCGAGGCAAATGATTCTGGATTTTTAGATATTCCATATTCTCCAACAAAAGGTATAGCTTGACCTAAAACATTCTCATTTGATATTAATTGAGGATCACCACTAGCGTTAAATAACGCGTCTTTATTAGCTAATATTTTTAACACCTTGTTCTCACATAATGTTACTAAGTCAGTATTTCTAGCGTGAAGTTTTTGGATACTACCATATGTTGGGTTTAAATTCTTAGTTATTTTCTCTCCAACAATAAATTGATTTAAGTTGTTTAAACCAGCTATAGAATTGTATAAACCAGAGTATAT
>CEUX01029140.1_pt1 | contig 10683 bp, 19 predicted proteins | sample 531361 | NCBI WGS metagenome assembly CEUX01 (sample SAMEA2622736, study PRJEB7988) | marine metagenome | isolation source: saline water (ENVO:00002010), including
ATTTCTAACTATTACGCCGACAAGGGAGACAGGTTTATTCAGCTTGGCAATTGGGGTCTTTATGCTCTCAACGCTGCCGACGCAAAAGAGTTTGGCATCCCATTGTTTTCGGAGAGCGGTCTTCAGTCACTCGTCCGACTTCGGTTAAAGCCTTCGATGGGCACAAACAGTGCAACTTCGTTTAACGTGGCTATCAAGATTAAGGGGAGGCTGGAGAAAAGCCCTCTCAATTTGCGAAATCGAGAAGACTTAGAGAAAATCATTTCCAAGATTATGTGAGGTATCGTTGAAAGAAGAAGTTTATAACCGCTTCAAGGAATACAGCGGCTCCCATTGTTGGCAATACGAGGTCAAGAAGACTTGGTTTCGACACGACCTAGAGAGCCTCAATATGAGCAGTTCGATGATTGCTGCTTTTCAGCCTCGCGACTTTGATGTCGAATATATCGACAAGAGTGATTCGGAGGGCTGCGAGAAGGTTCGACATTTCATCGAGAAGTATGAATGGCTTGGCAAGATGCCTGCTCGCCCTACCCATCGGTTCTCCGCGATGTTCGGTCCTTACATGGGTGGCGCAGTAGTGATGGCAACCCCGAATACATTTTCTAACTTGCTCGGAAAAGAGAATCGAGACATGGAGAAACTAATTTCCCGTGGTGCCTGTGCAGCGTGGACACCCAAGGGATTGAACTCAAGGCTCGTCATGGGGTCTGTGAGGTGGATGGTAAAGAATACAGACTTCAGAGTCTTCACGGCTTACTCGGACCCCGAAGCAAAAGAGCTTGGGACAATCTATCAGGCTTGCAACTTCTTGTACCTTGGTCAAACATCAGGAACCTCAAAGCAATACTTCGACCCAGCGCACCCAGAGCGAGGTTGGTTCTCTGACCGCAACTTCCGACACAAGTCGAAGTATTATATGTATGCGGATAACATAGGGGTTGGTCGAGAGCAGTTCAAAAAATGGATGAAAAAGTATTCACCAGACTGGACAAAGGTGCCAGAACAGGTTAAGTTAGACATCAAGGCAGAAGAAAAGAGATACAGGCAAAGTTGTTTGGTTAGGGACACTAAGCCAAAGCATAAATATGCTTACATTTTAGGGGCTACGAAGAAAGAGACAAAGCATTTGCGTGGTCTTTTTGCTGAGTTGAACCCGCATTTAACGAACCTACCATATCCAAAAGAAAGAGGTATATAGTGAAGCATTATGATTCGGGAATGGCGTTACGCCAGAAGATTTTGGCTGGCATTGACGTGCTGGCAGACAACGTGGCATCTACATTGGGTCCACGGGGTCGCAACGTGATTCTGAAGGGGACTGAGGGTTCTCCGGTGATCACCAAGGACGGCGTGACCGTCGCCAACTTCATTGATTTGGAGAATCCATTTGAGGATGTGGGGGTTCAGATTATCAAGCAAGCTGCCGCACAAACAAATTCAATGGCAGGCGATGGAACAACAACCGCAACTGTGCTGGCGCGGGCAATTTATAAAAATGCTCAGAGCCATATCCAAGTTGGCTGTTCGCCAGTGGTCCTCAAAAGAGAAATCGACGAAGCCGTGGAAAAGGTCGTGGAAAACTTAGAGGGGCTTGCACGACCCATCGAGAGCGAAGACGATATTCGTCATATCGCCACCATCTCCGCCAACAATGACGAGAAGATTGGCAAATTGGTAGCACTGGCTATCAGCAGCGCAGGCAAGGATGGTTCCATCACGGTTGAGGAGGCGCGATCCATCGAGACTTCACTAGACTTGGTGGAAGGGTTTAGATTTGAGGGAGGATATGTGTCTTCATCGTTTGTGAACAACGAGCGTCGTGGTGCTGTGGTATATGACGAGCCTTTGATTATGGTTACCGACGAGAAGATAGAAAATGTCCAAGATATTTTGCCAGTTTTAGAACAGGTTGCGAGAGAGGCTCGCCCATTTGTAATTGTTGGATCCGAGTTTGAGGGTCAAGGGCTTGCGGCTCTGATTATGAATTCGATCCGAGGTTCGATGAAGGTTGCGGCTGTCAAGGCACCTCGCTATGGCGAGGAGAGAAAGAATATCCTTAAAGACTTGGCATTGTCAGTGGGAGCCACTTTTGTTTCACGCGAGACGGGCGTTCGCCTGAAAGATGCCCGACTTGAGCATCTTGGCTTGTGCCGCAAGATTGACGCAATCAAGGGCGAAACAACAGTAATTGGAGGGAAGGGAGATCCCGACGATATAACACGGAAGATTGAGGCGTTGCAGGTTGAGTTGGTGCAAACAGACTCCATGTATGAATGTGAGCGTATCCAAGACCGTATTAGCCGCCTCAATAGCGGGGTGGCAGTTATCCGAGTGGGTGCAGCCACGGAAGTTGAAATGATTGAGAAGCGTCATCGCATCGAAGATGCGCTGGAAGCAGTTCGTTCAGCCCAGCAGGAGGGTATCTTGGCAGGTGGAGGAGTAAGTTTGGTCCGAGCCTCACAGAAACTCAAACTGAAAACAAACGGAGCACATATTGTTCGGGAAGCTATCCTTGAGCCTGTGCGCCAGATGGCTAAAAATGCCGGAGATAGCCCAGATGTGGTCGTTGATAAAATCCGCAAAACAAGCGGTTCTAAGGGGTGGGATTTTGCCAAGGGTAAGATGTCGGATATGTTCGCAGAAGGCGTTGTAGACCCCTTCAAAGTAACCAGATGCGCTCTCCAGAACGCTGCATCGGCAGCTTCTACCCTTGTTACCACCAATTTTGCTATCGTCCAAAAATAAAGATTGACATGTGCCCACTAATGGGTTACATTGTATGGGAGGGAAGAATATGAGAGTAAACATAAGTTATTCAGTGGAACTGGACGAGGTTCCAGAAAGAGTGCTTTCTTTTTTCGGTGAAGTGGATGGACAACTGAACGAACTTCAAGAGACGCTGGAGTCGTGTGTACGTCGTATCGCTGAAAAGAACTATGTTGTTGCAGTTGAGGAGATAGGGGCACTGCGAACCTTGCTGAGTACCATTGATTTTAGAATGGACGACTGTATGCACATTCTGAGTGCGTACTCTAAGGCATTGGCAGACCTGTCAGTTAAGGATTCGTCCTCTGCGAACCCTCAACAGCCTTCTGTTGCTTTTACGCCAGAGCAGGTTGCTTGGGCTGAAGAGGAAATAAGAAAATTACAGGAGAAGAAGAATGAATCTGATTCCAGAAGCAACGAAAGTGGGTGAATTAGTCTACGCCCCCCAGAACGCTCTCCTGCACACGGGGGGCAGAACAATAAAATTGGAAGAGCCGACCCTGCTTCTTATCGCAGAAAGATCGTCTTCTTCGAATCGCTACGGCTCGACAGATGATACCTTTTGCCCTGTGATGTATAAGGGGGAGAGGTGGTTTGCTTTGCGGAAGGATCTTTATAAACCGAGGAGGAAAGATGGTAGTTAAACTTGTAGAGGTTGCCAAGATTGGCACCGACATCAGTACGCGCTCGGAATACATGTTGCGCGAGGTATTTGTAAATCCTGAGCAGGTAACTATGTTGAGAGAAGATGTAGCCATGAAAGGGCTGTTAAGTGAAGGGAGACTACCCAGTGAGTTGGATGGTCGTATGGAGTTTACGAGGCTATTTCTCAACACGGGCATGGATATTTTTGTGGTTGGTGCCCCTCACGTTGTGGAGTCGAAATTAAAGCAGAAACAAATTCTTAGGGGGTAGCATGGGGGACCAGCTTGAGTTTGAGTGCTCGTTCAAGGAGTTGAGCGAGTGGTTCGTTCTGGACAACAACGATGGAAAAAAGAAGAAGTGTGGACATTACAGCAGTTCCGCACTGCCTGTGAAGGGCTATGGAAAGAAGGTGTGGTCTGTGGTAGCTTATATCGACGTGGACTATGAGTCGCATCGGGAAGCTGGCTACGACGACGAACAGATTGTGCAGGGGTGCGTCAATTTTCTGAACAAGCCTTTGACGCGAAGGCACCGTAAGCCCCGCTATGGCAAGCTGACACCGAATTGGTTTAACGTGCTTGAGGATAAGAAGGTAATATCCGTATGCCTCTTAATCGACCAGAGGAACAATAAGAATTTCTGGGGCAAAGGTCGTAAGTTATGAACTTTCAAGACGACATAGACCACTTGGAAGCGTATCTGGCTGACAAGTATGATGTATTTATATCTTTTGGCTACGACGAACCAAACGCATGTTCGGAAGAGGACAAGATTATAACCATCAACACTCGGCAGCATTTGGAGACTCGACTCTATACCTTGTTGCATGAAGCTGGACACATCGTTTTATACGAGGAGTACGACCACATAGGTCTGTTCCCTAACATCATTCATCAGCCCTTTAGGAAGAGGTTTTCTAAAGCCAGTGCCATTGATGTGGTTAGGAATGAAGTGTTGGCGTGGGAAGCTGCTTACGAACTGGCAGACAATTTGGGAATCAAAGTGAACAACAAGAAGTGGTCAAACATCAGGAAGAAGTGCCTTTATGAATACTGCAAGTGGGCAGTGGGGGAAGAGTAGGTGGATTATCAGAAGCTATTTTTAGGTTGCCTGTTCTTTTTGATGGGGCAAATTGGTGCGTGGTTCGGGACCAACTCCCAGTTAGTCTGGAAGTGGTGGGCTGATAAGCCTATTTTTGCAGCTATTGTTTTTGGGATTCCCACTACCATTTGTATCTGGTACGGCACAAAGTATGCCTATGGTGCTATGGGAGAATTATGGGGTCCACGTTTTCTGGGGTTTGGGATGTCCTACATCTCTTTTCCCCTCCTGACTTGGTGGCTACTGAACGAGAGCATGTTCACTCCCAAGACCTTGGTTTGTGTTTTCTTGTCTTGCCTCATTATTGCAATTCAGATTCTTTGGAAAGCCCCCTTGACACCTTAGTTGAGGGTGGTTATATTATGTTGACAGGGCGAGAAGCCCATAAAAGGAGAAATTTTAATGTCACTTATTCGCTATAACCCAACTCTTTCGCCCATGCGCCATACAAGCATGGATTCGCTATTTGAAGATTTCAAGGACATCTTTGAGATGTTTGATCCAATGGCTCGTCGTCCGTCAGTGATGGGTCCACGAACGAACATTGAAACCCTAAATGACAAGCACGTTATTACGCTGGCGACTCCCGGCGTATCCCGTGACGATATTAAGGTGGATGTGGCAGACGGTCGTCTAACCATTTCTTTTGACCAAGAGAATTCTGAAAACTCAAATTACAGATTCCAGAACTCTTTTGAAAAGTCGTGGTCACTTGGAGATAACATTGACCTTGATGGGGTCAAGGCTGATTACAGCGATGGCGTTCTCATTGTAGAGATTCCCAAGGCTGAAAAGGTGGTCCCAACTGCACGTCGAATTGAGATCAGTTAGGCAGCATTATTGACTATCTTTCACATCGAAGGCACCCCTTTGGGTGCCTTTCTTGTTTCGGAAACTATTTATGATGGGAATGGAGAAGTCTATGATTTTAGAAGGTTGGCAGAAGTTTAGGGAAGAGGCTCAATATCAAAAGCCAAGAATGTACTATCATGTAACTGGTGCGGAAAACGAAGAGGGTATTAAAGCCCACGGTATTCGTGGTTCCTCTCAAGCCGGTGACCGTGATTATTCATACAGCGAAGAGGATGCCAAAGAGAAGAGAGTTTATCTTTTTTCTTCGCAAGACTCTGCTTTTATGGCTGCGTTTTCTCGTCCTGACTCTGGTATATTTGGAGGCGCACAGCCTCCCTTTGTATTTGTAAAGGTTAATATCGCTAAGATGAAGCCTACACCAGAAGTTCACGACGATATGGAGCTACCCGACTTCGACGCATATTATCTCGTTGGTGATGTACCCCCCCACGCTATCGTCGAGATAGAATCTGAAGCATCGGTAACGGACAAGCTGGAAAGCGAAGACGATTACTACGATGATGAGGAATTGTACGACCTTCTTAACGAGGCTGAAGAAGAGAAGCTAAGAGTGTTTGAAGCCGAGCTTGTCATCAAGATTCAGAGGCAAGCTGGAATTGACGATACCTTGGCTGACATTCGCTCAATTCCCGGCGTGACAATAGTATCCTCCCTCCAATCCCAAAAGAGCGGAGGGGGGATCGTCTCGACTATTCGGGTGAAATTTCACCCAGCTAAAGAAGCCATGACGGGGCAAACCTACGTCAAGCAGATTCTTATTCCGACCATTAACAGTCGAGAAATCCCCGGTTGCATCGTGATGAGATATATCCCACGGAGCTTGAGGCAGTTATAATGTATAAGGGTTGGTTAAATTTTCTCAACGAGGAGCAAAATCGGTTGCCGCAAATCTATTGCGACATGGATGGCGTCCTTGTGGACTTTGAAAAGGGGGTCGTCGATCAGATTAACATTGAACTCCTCGACGACTCTAAGCCCGACCGCAAGCCTACGGGGGGAATTACAAACATAGGAAGGGTGCGTAAAGCTCTGGTCGCCGCTGATCGAGAGTTACAAATTGATGTGACGGACTTGAGAAAGGGCGGTGGAAGTAACAGTAAAGCAGTTCGCAACTACATGTATAAGAATTTTGGTGACGATGTTAGGTTCTGGTCAGAACTCCCAGAGATGCCGGGAGGTCAGGAATTGTGGAGTTTTATCTCGCCCTATAGCCCTTACATCCTCACTTCTCCGATGGACGAAGGGTCACAGGAGGGCAAACGAGCATGGATAAGCAGTCACCTAAACCCGCAGCCAACCAAGATTTACATGAGCCACGATAAGTGGAAGTGGGCAACCACAGATGGAAGACCCAACATCTTGATCGACGATTGGGACAAGAACTTGATTCCTTGGGCAGAGCATGGAGGTATCGCCATTCGGTGTGCCTTTGGAGATTCAGCCTCGGCTATCGCAGAGTTAAAAGAATTGGGTTTTGGGGCGGAATGAATACTATTTATAAATATCCCCGGAGGATTCGGAATGAAAATCACAACCAAAGAAATTAGACAAATCATCAAAGAAGAGGCAGCAAAGGTGCTTGAGGCTTATGAGCTAACAGACCTCTCTCCTAATTACGGAAGCGAGATGACCGACCAAGAACGCATGATGGACCAGTGGACCACAGACGTGACGGAGGAGTTGTTCGATTCCATATTGACTGGTGGAAACATCAGGCTTCCCACGGGCGAGGTTGACAACCTTGATGGCTTCCTTGCGGCTCTTGGGAACATGGCTATCACCGGAGGTATCTCTGGCAAAGAGGCTATGGCGATGGTTCGTGAGCTTGGTGTTGCTGCTGAAGCTGCCATGTCGAAAGTCAGTCAAGGCTTTGTTGACGAGGAATGGATCGAAGACCAGAAGTGGGAACGCGGTGAGTACGACCACCTTGTTGATCAAGACGAACTTGCGGAAAGAAAGCTGACCGACGCAGAAGAAGACAAACGAGAAGAGATTGCCAAGGCTATGGAGAAAGACAATCCTGATATGCCAATGGACAAGAAGATGGCGATTGCCACTGCTCAGGCTAAGAAGAGTGCTTGACCATGAAACGTGAATTTCTTGAATCCCTCATAAGGGAAGAAATCGAGGCACTCGCTGAAGGTTCTAATCTGTTTCAGAATATCCGTGCCAAAAGAGCGCGTGGCGAAGCCCCTGCAAAGCCGGGGGACAAGGACTATCCAGACGAAAAGTCATGGAAAAAAGCTACCAAGGAAGAGTCCCTTGAAGAAGCAGAGGGGACCGACAAGGACCGGATGAAATGCAATAGTCCCCGCTACATTCGCAAAGGAGAGCCGGGATACGGAAAGAAGCAAAAGGTTGTTAAAGGCTGTCAGGACGGCAAAGAGAGTATTGTTCGGTTTGGCGATGCCAACTTGGAAGACAAGAGCGATGATCCAGACAGAAAGTCCAATTTCCGTGCGCGTCATAACTGCGATGACAAAAAAGATAAACTCACAGCAGGCTACTGGTCCTGCAAGGAGTGGTAAAATGACCTGCCCACAGCACGACGTACTGCTCCAGCAATTGAAAGAAGCAGAAGAAGAAATAGAAAGACTCAAGGATGAAAACGAAGCACTCTGGTTCATGCTTGAGGAGATAAAAGATGCAGACAAAGCCATGATGGAGAATTTGTCGGAGGTCATCTTAGAGGGATTAACACCAACCGCAGAGGCTTAGATGAGTAAAGTATATTTGTTTGACATCGACGGTACACTCACGCCGCCACGTCAAAAGATGGATGAGAACTTCGCGGAGTTTTTTCTCCCATTCGCCAAGGAAAACATCGTGTATTTGGCAACAGGGAGCGACATCGAGAAGGCGAGAGAACAGGTAGACAAGCGTGTCCTGACGATGTGCCAAGGAGTTTTCGCCTGCTCTGGAAATGAATTCTGGGAAAGGGGCAAGAGGGTTTATAGCCATGAATTTCAGCCTCACCCGCAATTAGTAACTTTTCTCGAACGCTGCGTGGAGGAGTCGGACTTCCCTCTCAAGACGGGGAAGCATTTTGAGCACCGACCGGGAATGTTAAACTTCTCCGTTGTGGGGCGAAACGCTACGCTGGAAGAACGAGCCAGATACCATGAGTGGGATGAGCGCAAGCGTGAGCGTATGAGTATTGCCATCACAATTCTGGCGCAGCCCAAAGAGTTTAGAAACGTGGATGTTTCCATCGGAGGAGAAATAAGTATTGACATTTATCCCAAGGGCAAAGATAAGTCTCAAGCAGTTAACATGGTGCGCGAGATTCATGGTTTGCCAATTGTATTCATGGGCGACAAGATGGGACCGAATGGTAATGACTTCCCAGCCGCGAGAGCCTTAAAAGCAGGAGATACCGCCTGCCAAGTCGAAAATTGGCAAATGACGGAACTACTTATTAGGAAAGAATTGGAGAAACAACATGGCGAAAAAGAATGATTTGAAGCCTAAACACCCCCCCAAGTTGGCTCCGCAGGGGATTCGTACATTTACAATTTTTCGCGGGCATGACGAAACTGGCGTGTCGGGCGAAGGAATTGTGATTGAGGGTATCAAGCTGGCAACCGGACAAGCGGTTGTTCACTGGCTTTACCCGCCACCAAGAGGGTCTATTGCCGTCTTTGATTCAATGGCAGACTTCCTCAAGGTCCATATCAAGCCGCATCCAGAAAACAAAACAATTTTGACATGGGATGATGGTGAGAAAGAAGAATACTAAACTATTTATTGTGAGGAGACACCCCCCATGAAGATTACAAAAGCAAGAATTAAGCAACTTATCAAGGAAGAGATCGAGGCTCTCGCTGAAAAGGATGGACCTCACTTCCATGCAGCGATCTCCCAATGGCTCCACGACAAGCTGGGACCAGAATTGGGCGGGCTGGTTGCCATGTGCATTGACTATGCGCCAAAGGGTCACCAAGATGAGATTGCTCGCCTGTCTGATGAGCTAATCATATCTGAAGGCGAAGAAAAATGAAAATCACAAAGAAGCAACTCAAGCAGATTATAAAAGAGGAGCTTGAAGTCGTCCTGACCAACGAAGAAGCAGAGGAAATGTTTGGCGAAGGCATCCGTGCTCAACTGGAAGAACAGCAACTCAATGAAGACATCGACACGCTCATGCAGAATCTCACACCAGAGAACCTTGACTTGTTGTGGCGAGCTATGGTGAAGATGGGAACCTCCTTCGCGGTGCCCATGCTGGCTGCGCTCTTGGCGCGTCTGGGCTACGAAGCCGGTGCTACTGCGTTAGCCAAAGATGCTTTGGCGCGTAAAGAAAAGAACTGGCTGGTGAACTTTATTTACAATGAGGCAACTGGCTATCAGGATATGGATGGCGGGCAAGACATGGTTGGTGACACCCCAGTCAACGAAGGTGGCAAGCCAATAAACGAAGAAGAAGCCGACTGCTACAAGGATTACAAAGCAGGTGGTCTTACACGGGAAGAATATGAGGAGTGCATAAGGTCATATCAACGTCGGAGCGGAGACTACCCGCGCCGTGATAGTGGCTATCGAAGCAAATATAAAGGCTATCGTCGCCCCCGTTACCAGTATGATGAAAGCAACAAGGAGAATGATGACAAGTTTCTCCAAGACATCGAGTCCACAGGAGAGTGGACCGATTACACGATTGCCCAACTCAAAAAGAAAAAAGCTGCACTCATGAAAAAGAAAAAGAGAACCGCAGATGAGGTGAAGACGGTTCGCCAACTCAACTTTGCTATAAACGCCAAGCAGGGAGACTATAAGTGAAAATCGCCAAGTCCAAAATAAGGAAACTCATCCAAGAAGAACTTACAAGTCTCGTAGAAGTCGAATATGATGAGGGTGGAAACCCCATGTATTACGAACCAAAAGGCGACGAAAGAAGCCCAGAGAAAGCCGAGGTATTAGTTCAAGGCTACGGTGGCTTGAGGATTGACCAGATTAGGAGACGACTTCAAGAGATGCGAAAAGAAATTGCGGAGGACGAGACTTTGGCTACTCTCCATTTCTATCTTCGAAGGGGCGTCATGGAGGCTTTTGTGAAAACCTTAGCTGCCCATAATGCTTTGGGACCACCAACTGAGTGAGGTGCAGCCATGAAGGACTTCGAAACATTTTGGAATGACTTTGTAACTTTGCACGAGGCGGCAGAACCAACCCCTTTCAAGAGTGCGGCTCAACAGAGATACAAGAAGCTACGCCGAAAGAACGACATCTACACGACCCAAGGTGGCATCAAAGATAAGAAGTCGGGACCACCGTTTACGGGCAAGATGAAGAGAG
>CEUX01066647.1_pt1 | contig 10682 bp, 18 predicted proteins | sample 531361 | NCBI WGS metagenome assembly CEUX01 (sample SAMEA2622736, study PRJEB7988) | marine metagenome | isolation source: saline water (ENVO:00002010), including
TGTTGGCACCCCGATAAAGGGGCGCCGAGGGTCAAAAGGGGGGGGAGTGCTAGTCTTTTCGGGCAGTTAGCGCGCGCCACATGCGGCGCAAAAGACGCTTGAAGGCCGAAATATAAAAGGCGATTCCGAAACGCACCCGAAGAAAACGGCCCCTAACATTAGCTCTTATGACCTGAGCCTGCGCGCGTGCCTTAATCGCTGCGCGCTCTCTCTTTGTCATGTGTACGACCTGAAGCCGGGTGATTTTGTTTCCGCCTGCCATTTACCACCTATAAAAAAACTTCCGGGTTCCCCTGACCCGGCCCATTGATTCGAAGACATCATCAAGGGGCACAAAGATACACGCGCTTTTATACTCTGCGCCCCTGGTCGACTGCCACGCGACGCGATAGCCCTTTTGAATCCAGCGCTCTAAATCCATTTCGCACGCTGGCAGCAAGTCACAAAGGGGCAAGACAACCACCCGCCGTCTTCCCGTGCGCTTAATCGCGATGTGCGTAGTCAGCTTTTTATCATCTAAGGCCCAGCCCTTGACGTTTCGCCCGTCACCTTCGCCGTAATATTGAGACCATATCTCTAAAGCGATATCTGTATCTGCTCGCCTGCGCTCTTTTTCATCTACTAAAAGAGCCGAATTGCCATAATAGACAATCCTATCCACCCCGCCCCGCTGAAGCTGAAGGTCATTTACCTTCACAGAATGCCAGGCGCCGCACCTTTGCCAAAATGCTGCCCAATCATCGTCAGTCTCTACACGGTTAGACCATGCAAGCTCTTTTGCGAAATCATAATCCACGCGCCCACCTTTTGAGCAGCTTATGCGCGGTCGGCCTTTCGTTGCATCTGTGATACCCGTAGCGGTCTTTCGGTGAGCGGTTAACCCGAGCCATGGCCACAAGCCATCTTTTGATGGGGTCTTTGTATTGTCTGCGGCAGTAGAGCTTAACCTTCGCCGGGTAAGCGCGCCCCCCTGGGTAATAGACGAAAGGGATAAGCTGCATCACCACACGCTCAAGCCATAGCCTGACAGATGCGTGCGGGTCATCCCGCTCTATGGCGCGGTCATTAAATCTTTTTGATTCAGCCCATGGCCAAAATTGAAAGATGCCATGCGCCTTACATCTTCTGTCTTTACTCCGCCCGGCCCATGTCCCAGAAGGCGGCGCGCAGTCTCCGCGGGCCTTTGGGTTAAACCTTGATTCCTGACAAGCCCGTGCAAGGGTTGACCCCCTGAGCGCTTCGGGGATGCCTGCTAATGTCTCTTGCTCTAACATCCACTGAGCGAAGAAAGGGTCTGCCCCGCAATCCATGGCGCGGATGATAAGGGCTTCATCCTTTGGCAAAGGGGAAGCGATAACCAAAAGCGCGAAAAGATAAGCCACCATCAATAACCCCACTCTTTAAGAAAATCAGCCGCGGCCTGCCATCCCCGGCAGACCTGGGTTAGCCATCCATGCTCGGCGAAGGTCTCAAGCCATCGCTTCTGATGCTCTGATACGCGGCCCGTTTTGGTCTTAAGCTCAATCACCGTGCCCACAAAATCACCCGCGGGCGGCGGGGTGATGATGACCACATCTGGAACCCCCGCCTTTGCGCCCTGCTCTTTTAGCTTCCGTCCCACCACCACAGAGCGCGCGCCGCCATTCGGGGGATGGAACCAATCGACCCCCCGCATGTCTAGCCAGCGGGCCAAAAGGCGCTGATGTAGGTCTTCTTTGACCGCAGAGCGCTTAGCCATCAGATGGAATCCCTGAGCCTACCGAAGCGGCGGCCGGTGTCGGGGTCTACAGCACCCACGATGCGCGATTTTACCCCTTCACGGAGAATCCACCCCTTATCTTCTAAGCGTTCAATGACGCGCTGCGCGCCACGCTCAGAGCCATAATCAGCCGCTTTCGCTATCTCTGCGGCCGTGGCGCCATAACACCGGGTGAGTATCGCCCAGCATATAAGGCGAAGCGCTATCAGTTCTTTGGGCTTTAGCGCGTTTTCTGCCCTTAAGGTTTCGCATTCATCGCGAATCACCCAGGGCGCAATTTCGAATAACTCTCTCAGCTCTGATAGAGTGTCAGACTGGGCAAGTGTCAGCGTGGCCAGGCTCTGCATTAAACAACCGTTCTTATGTGGTTTATTTTTTGCGGACCTCAGATTCCCAAGCTGAGGGTCGCCAGTTCGAATCTGGTCGCCCGCTCGAGGACATCATAAGGCCGCGAGATAAAAAGCGTTTCAGGGTAGCTAAGGCGGGCGCATTTTCGGGGCGAATGGGGCGCACATCACCCGAGATGGCCTGATAGTATCAGGGGAAATCTCATTTTGTGATGTGATACTCAAGGGGTGCCCCGAGAGCCTATGGCCCCGCAAAAATCCAGCACAATCGCGCGCTTTTCTTCGTCATTAGACCGAAAATATAGGGACGTCATATCAGATGACACATGCCCCATCATATCCCTAAGCGCCAAATCTGAACCCACAGCACGCTTTTTGATGAGCGTGTTAAAGGTGCGACGTAAGACCTGAGGGGTGACAGAGATGGTAAGCCCCGCAGCCTTTGAAGCGCGAAAAAGCGGCTTAGAAAGTGACGAGACATGCCGAAAGCCCCCGCGGTTAGATGGGAAAATCAGCCCCCGATGCTCTCCGATAAGACCGAGGGCGCGTTTTTTCTCTTCTATTTTCTCCGCGAGATAATCGCTTATAGGGATTAGACGTTCATTTTTGGTCTTAGTCTCTGTGAGCTGCCATCCCCTTTGAGTGTGAACGGCGCTTTTAGATACCCGAAGGGTATACCCTGCGTTATCTGGCGTCGTTATCACATCTGAAAAGGTGAGAGCGTACACTTCCCCGGCCCTTAGACCCGTGAGCGCCATCGTTAAGACTTCAAGGTAGACCCAGGGGAAAGACGCTTTTACGGTAAATAAAAGCTTTGAAAGCTCTTTTTCCGTGAGCGTCGTTCGCTCCCTTACGCCTTGACGTTTCGACGATGGCCCTTTGAGCCTTTGGGTCATATCTGAAAGCTCTAAATCCGCTGCCATATCGCGTAAAAGCTGAAGCGACACCCGCCAAAACCCCCGAAGGGTGTCTTGTGCATAAGGGATGGATTCCCCTTTGCAGGTGGTGCGTCTTTTTTGCTCTAAAAACATCGAGTAGGCCTTTAGATGAAGCCGGGTGATTTCATCGCAGGGCATATCCCCCATGACGGGCAGAAGCTGCGATTTTAATACATGGGCGTACATCTCGACTGTTTTAACCCTTAGGCTCGCGCGCTTTGAACTCATCCAAAATTGCGCGTAATCGTTCAACGTCGGGAAGCTCTCGGGCGCTTTTATCATCGGAAGGGCGCTCAGGCTTTGTAGCTCTTTTTTGAGCGCTTCTTTGGTCTTTTGAGCCGCTAAATAGCTCCCATAGACCGTGCGCGTTTTTTTCACCTGCCGTCCGGCTATCTGCCGTGTGGCTATCACTTTCCATTTCTCCCCCTTTTTTTGGTGTGTCGATACCTTGTATATCCCGGGCGTCCGCCCGTATTTTTTCATTTGTGACATGCTCAAATCCCCTTAAGTCTTCAAAGCCCGCCACGCTGACGCGTTCGAAGGTATCACATAAAAAGCGGTTAAAACTATCTTCAGAGATGCGCCAGCACCCCCCGAGCTTTGCCCCAGGGATGACGCCCCCCTTTAAAAGCTCCCGACATGAGCGCTCTGATATCTGAAGCGCTTTGGCGACCTGGGAGACTGTTAAAAGCTTTTTCATCTTCTCTAAACCCCCCGGCCGCGCCAAGGGCTTAGCCGCATCTTCGCCCCTTCAAAATGAAGGCCGAAAGACCCCACGGGCCCCCCGCGGTTTTCCCCTATGACGACGTGTAAATATTCTTCGGGGATATCTTCATGAGATATTGACCCGGGAGCGGGCGGGGGCCATCCGTTTTGACTCTCGGGGTATTTTAGACCGTACCGAAAAGGCCGGCATAGCCCGAGCCATAGATAGGCATCTTGTTCTATCCCGCCGCATTCTCTGGTGTCAGAGCTTTTGGGGATTTTATCCCATCCGTTTCTGCGTTCACAGCCGCGTGAGAGCTGAACGGGCAAAAGGACGGGGCAGTCAAGCTCTCGGGCCAAATCCCGCAAGATGGCTGAAGACCTAGATTGCGCCGTGTCTTCTCTTTCGACTGAGCGCGGCCCATGGTCTAAAAGGTGAAAATGGTCGACCACCACCAAATCTAAGGCGCCCCGCTCTGACTTCATCCGCGCGGCCTGTACCGCGATGTGCCGCGCTGTGATGGCTGGCCTGTCGTCTACAAATAGCCCATCAGATAAACGTCTCATCGATGGCTCTACATCATCAATGAGCCCCCGGCCATGGGCTGAAGAGATGACGCCTTGACGGACATCGGAAAAGGAAAAATCCATGACGGATATATCTTTAAGGTGCTCTGATGCAATATCGGCCGCGTGCATCGTCAAAAGCCTTTGGGCCACTTCGTGTCTGTCCATCTCTAATGAAGAGATGAAGACGTTTCCCCCTTTAGAAAGGACATTTTTTGCGATGTGAAGACAAAAGGCCGACTTACAATGCTTCGGCCGTGCCCCGATGACGATAAGCCTTGAAGGGATGCCCCCGCCCGTGATGTCATCGAGCTTTTTAACCCCTGTGGGTAAAAGATTAGGCCGCGCCGCTTCATCTCGTATGATGGAGTATATCTCATCGATGGTCTCAGACATCGAAAGGGGGGCTGATACCTTTAAGGTCTCTGTGGCGCGCCTTAGCTCAGATTCTGCACGCTGGCACAGCTCTTCAGCCGATATCCCCTGGGGAGAGTCTGAAAGCTCCGCGATTTTTTGCCCTGCATCCTTTACCCTTCTGGATGTGGCTTTATCCTGAATCACTTTCACATAATGAGAAAGGTTCCGGGTTGAACCCACCCTATCTAGGGCGCGGGTTAAAACGTCAGAGCCCCCGGCTTTTTCCCATAGGCCCCGGGTTTTTAAGTCATCGACAATCAGCGGGACATCTAAAGTCTCAGCCTTTTCAAAGACCCGACAAAAGCTTTCAAAAAGGTGCTGATGGGATAGGAAATAAAAGTCAGTAGATAAAAGCTCATTTTTTACCGATTCAAAGCATGTAGGGTCTACGAGTAGCGCCCCCAAGACTTCACGCTCTGCGATAAGCGACCTATTTTTAGCCGGACTATCGCTTCTTTTTTCATGCGATACATCCATGAGCTGCGGGGATGCCATCAGTTCACCCCCCGCGATTTTTTATAGGCCCCGCCTACCTTTACTTTTTCAAGCTTTCGGGGGCCGTGGCATTTTATGTCGTACCACCTTCTGAGCCCGTCAACATAGGTGCGCGCCCTTTGGATAGATGCTTCGTATTCGTACCAAAAGTCAATGGCCGCCTGAGATTTATCCCCGGCCGTTTCATGAAGGATTTTGTCTGCGATGTCGCACAAATCATCTAAAGATGAAATCACGTTTGATGATAGCCGCGGCCGTCTAATCCCCATCTTTTACCCCCCTTTTTTTAAAGCCACCCGTGGGACATCTGGCGCATGATAAGGCGCTCAGAAAGCCCTTTTAAAAAATCAATCTCATCTAAAAGCCTGCGCTTTTCATCCGCTGAAATGTGCGGGTCATAGCCCTGTGAGTTAATATCGAGCTTTGATTCAAGCCATAGGCGCTGTTCGTCCACTACATGTCTCATCGAACGATACCAAGGGCGCTCATTGACTCTCATGCCATCTCCCATCTTAAAGGCTCCGAAGGCGGGGCGATGGATTGGCGGGCATCTTTTTGGATGCATCGCGCGCCCTTTTGTTTTGCATCCCGCCCAAAATGTTTTGAAGCCATGAAGCGGGGTCTTTTTGTGTCCAGCCCCCGAGCTGAGCGCACATAGAAGAGACGGCATCACAAAAAACATCTGGGTGGGCGCTTTCCATATATAAAAGCCGCTTTAGATACTCAGACAATAGCCCCGCGATGGTGTCTGTTCCCCGGATATGAAAGGGGGATTTACTAAGGCGGGCGCGCTCATCGTATAGCCTGCCAATCCACCTAGCCGCAGACATCGCCCCACGCTCTGACATAAACGCTTGGGTGGGGTCTTTATATATACAGTCTTCATATACTCTATATGCTTGTACAGAGCTTTCGGGGGCATCGGTACCAAAAACCCCTTTTATTTCCGCATCTTTGGGCGCTAAACCTTCCGTTTTCTCTGTACACACATGCGTGTTTGGCATGTTTTCGGCCCTTTGTTCTTTAATTTCTAAGGGGTTAGGCTCCAAATCGGCGCCATTTTCTGTACACACAGTGAATATCATTGAGATTTTCGGGAGATTCACCCGATACCATAGCCGCTTTGGCATCCCTTGGTGCCGTGATTCTAAAAGCCCCCGCGCTATCAGTTCATCGCGTGCGCGTTCGTGTTCTCTTCTCGTCATAGCCGTCTGCGCCTGGATGGTTTTCGCTGCGACCGTCCAGAAACCGTCTTTTCCCTTCGGGGCAAAATGGCGCTGATAAAAAAGAGCCTGCGAAAGCCAAAGGCCCCCCATGGCGCCCCCAGCGATGCGGGCAAGCTCGGGCCGAAACGCGATAACCTGGGTTCCGAAAAGCGAAAGCACATCATCAGCTTTCATTTCGACACCTTCTTAGAAAGCCATTTTTTCCGCGCTTTCTCTGCGTCATCCCACGAGGTGAGCAAATCAAAGGATTCCCCATAAACAGAAATACACCTACGAATGAAACCGGCGGAGAGATTTCTTTCACCACAGAGAATCTTTCTGATGTAGCGTTGTCCCACGCCGAGAGCGCGCGAAAGCGGGCCGACGCCCACCGAGTCCACCAGCTCACAAAGAGATAAGGGTTTTTTCTTCATGCGGTGACGGTAGGCCCCGAAAGGGCTACCTGTCAAGACAATCAGCCCTAAAAGGGCGCGGGTGGCTTTCCGTCTTTCGGTTTTTGTGTTGTGTTTTTTGGGGGTCGGCTTATGCTGTCCCGTCGTTTAAGGGGTTTTCGCTTATCATGCGCCGCGAAAAATTAGAGGGTATCGGAATTAGGCTGCGTCTTTTCAGGGACCATCACGGGTGGACCCGCAAAGAGATGCAGTCAAAATGCGGGGTATCTTCGCGCCAGGTTCAGCACATCGAAAACGGGACGCGAGACGGGGGCCTTCGCGCGCTTAAGGCGATGTGCGATGCGCTGGGCGTTTCTTTGGGCTCGATTATTGCGGCCGCAGAAGCGGACATCTGCCTGATTGATGTATTTGAGTCGCTTTCTTCTGGACAGGTGGCCCTTTTGGGGCTACAAGAGACGAAACGTACCGTTGAAGGGGTGAATCATGCAGAAGGTAAAAAGGCTCACATCGCCGCCCATGGTGACAAAAAAGGGAAAAGAGCCGGTGACGGATTTGGACCTGCTAAAGAGCTGGCGAAGGCTCGGGGCGGCCGCATTGGCAAAAGACGTGTTAAGGGGGGCGCAATGTTAAAGACAGCCCCTGCGCCTTCTTATAGTAGCGCACAGATTGAAACCATCCGTCAGTCCATATGCCCTGGGGCTACGGACGAAGAGCTGGCGCTTTTTTTACAGATTTGCGCATCTTCGGGCCTTTCTCCCTTTACCCGCGATGTGTACGCGATAAGGACAGGGGGCCGGCTTTCTTTTATCATCTCGATTGATGGCTACAGAAAGATTGCGCACAATTCCGAAATGCTTCACTCGATTAGTGCGCCCGATTTTGAGCTTAATGAATCGGGCGGGCTAATTTCCGCGACCGTCACGGTCTTACGCTATGACGATAGGGAAAATCTCGCAGAGTATAAGGGGCGGACCTATTGGGAAGAATACGGCAGCGCCCGCGGACCCTGGGGAAAGATGCCGCGCCAGATGTTAGGGAAGACCGCAGAAGCGCAGGCGCTCCGCCGGGCGTTTGCGTTAGAGCTTTCCGGCACCTATACGGCCGATGAAATGCCCGAAGAAAAAAGCCCGTCACGGCCATCTGAAATCAAGGTCGCGGGGCGGGATGTGGCGTTAGAAAACGACAGGTTTAACCGCCTTAATAACCTATGGCAAAATGCCCGGGGCCGGGGGTGGACCCCTGAGCATATGCGCACCATCAAGGGGGAAATATTAGGGGATGACTCTTTGACGGTGAAAGACTTCACAGATGAGCAGTTTGATTTAATCATCGCGCGGATACGAAAAGAGCCGCCGGGGGGTGTGTGATGCGGCGCGGGCACATGACAGACATCATATGCGGGGTGATGGATTCTCACCAGCGCATGGCATATCTCATGAGCGCGCTTCCCGTGATAGAGTCTGCGGGTAAAATCTTCGACATCATGACAGATGAAAAGGGCTGGTCATCTTTTAAAAATAAAGACGACATCTTCGAAAACCCCGCATTTTTCCAACACTGCATCAACCTGGCTGCGCGCTTTGACCATTTTGAACAAGCCACAAAGGCGCTGATGGGCTCTCATAGGAAATGAAAGCGCCCGAAGGCAAACAAGCTGCAAATATCCGGGTGGGCGCATTTATCCGCGGGGCGCGGGTGTCTAAGGGCTACAGCTTAAATGACTTCGAGCGTCTCACGGGCTACTCGTTCAGCTATCTAGGGTCCGTTGAGCGGGGGCGATTTTCGGGCGCTTCTGAAGCGTGTTTATCTAAAATCGCTGACGCGCTCAGCCTTGATAGGTGTGAGCTTTACTGCATGGCGCATAGGATGCCCGCGCGGGTGGCTAGGCTTTTGTTCGAATCGCCAGAGCTTATGAAAAAGCTTTATGATGCAGCGTCCAAAATTCGCGGCCTAAAGTGAAAGCTCTAGCGATAGGGCATAGACGCCCACGGCGAGAGCTGCTGTCATCACGATTGATATAGACGCCACGAAGGCGGGGTGCTCATACCAAAAAAAGCGGGTTTCGCTGAGCGCTTCATCTAGGGCATCTGAAAGCGCCTGGGCCTTTTTCGTCTCTATGGATAAAAGCTCTGCGTGTTTTTTTTGTTTTTGTAAAAAAAGGGCGCGGTCATGCCCTGAGATTTCTTCACACGCTTTAAGGTTTACCGCGCATTTTTCCGCATCGTCTATAAGTGAGATCAGCGCCAAATCAGGCACAAGGGTTCCCGTGCAAGGGGCCTTATTCCCTATGGCAAGGGCTGATGCGTTTTGACAGGGGGCCGAAAAGAGCAAAAGGGCCGCTAAATACATCACGTATCACCCCCGCTTTTTTTCTGGGTATACGCGTTGAATCGGTCTTTGGCTGTCTGCGGGTTTTTTTCTATCTCTTCAATCTGTGCCGCTTGTTTTTCTTTTGACCGCTTCATCTCTTCTATCCAGTGTGCTGCCAGGTCATCATATTTTTGATGGACCCTTTGTCTTTTCCTTATCGCCTTCATCTCTGCTGACTGTCTCAGCTCGAGCCCCCGCTTTTGAGCCTTAAGGCCTAAAGCGCGCATCCTTTCAATGATGGCCCAAAAAATCGCGGCTAAAAAAACCGCGGTCACTAAGACGGCCGCTTTTATTTTGGAAATCATGCGGCATCTCTGATGCGCTTTTTAACCAGGGCGACCGTGGCAGTACAGATGGCCCCCGCGCCGATGCCCAAGGTAAGACCCCAGGCGGGGCCGGCTATTATAAGACCGAAGATGCCCCCCGATAGTGAAGAGACAAAACGCAAAAGCCAGGGGGCGGGGAATTTCTTATAGATGGGCGATGCTTTGAAAACCTGGGTCACGCTCCCGGCTGCGAGCGCTGACGCCATCAAGACCAAAAGGGCCGAAGAGACAGAAGGGGAGCTAAGCAAAAGTTCTTCAATCGTCATTTTTTTACCTTCCTTAAATCATCGAGCATCGGGGTGATGTCGGGCCAAAGGTGTGCGAGAGATAAAAACAAAAGGGAAAAGGCCGTCGCGGCTACAAAGGAAATCAAAAGCCCTTTCCGTTTTCTGTGGGCGCCATCTGCAATGAAAAACACAAATTCTGCGGCGCGCATGGGGTAAGAGCGGGTGACGGATTTTTCTAGCGCCATAAGGCGTGCATCGATTTTCTCAAGGGCAGATGATGTTTTTTCTACAGCGCGCGTCATTTGCCGGGCCTGGGTGTCTAAATGCTCTATCAAAACGCTCATCAGCTCCGCGTTTTTCCCGGCCGCGTGGCTTAACCCGTTTTGAAACCCTGATCCCAAATCAGACACCGTTTTCTGCCAAGTCTAAAAGATACGCCCGAGGGTCTAAAAGCCCTTCGGGCGCGGGGTCATCTGTAAACCATCTTCGGTTACGCAAAGCGCCCTTTTCATACATCTCAAAATGACACATCGAAGAGACGCGCATTTTTCCCACCCGCGCGATTTTTTGGCCCGCATAGACATAAGACCCCACATCCACCCCAAAGGGCTGCCACGAGTCTTTTTCCACTTCCCCAAAATTTATCACGGGGCCTTTTTCAGTCTGGAAAAAAAGCGCATAGGTGCCCCTGTAAAAATGATAGGCGCTGACAATTCGTCCGGGCTCTGTGGCGCATATGATGTCACCGTGTTTTCCGTATAAATCAACGCCCACATGAAACCGTTTGCCCTTCGCCCTTTTCGCCAAAAAAGCACGTCCCCCGCGAAGGCTCACGGTGCGCCCTTTTTGATGCGTGGTTCGTATCGGCCAATACTTACCCCCGCAGGGGGCAAAGGGGACGGGAGATGGCCGG
>CEUX01017848.1_pt1 | contig 10678 bp, 6 predicted proteins | sample 531361 | NCBI WGS metagenome assembly CEUX01 (sample SAMEA2622736, study PRJEB7988) | marine metagenome | isolation source: saline water (ENVO:00002010), including
ATCCCCCTTTGGTATGGGTCGTCGTGCGGGCATAGCGCAACTGGAGCAGGCCGGAAGGGAACTACCCGGGACTGCCCAAATTTTTGACCCCGGGCTTAGTATGCGGGGCTATACGGACCCCTACGAAGCGGCGGTTGTCCAACAGGCGATGGAAGATATCCGCAGGGAAGGCGATATAGCACGTCAAACGCAGTCCGCTCAAGCCGTAGGCGCGGGTGCTTTTGGTGGCTCCCGATCCGAGCTGGGACGGCAGGAACTAAACCGCAACATTTTGGAGCAACAAGCACGAACCGCAGCCCAGTTGCGATCAGCGGGTTGGCAGCAAAATCTTGGGGCTGCGCAACAAGCTTTTGAACAAGCGAAACAGAGGGCGCAACAAGCCGCGCAGTTACGCGCCGGATTCGGCTCAAACTTGGCTAATATTGCACAGGGCGCGGGGCAGCTTGGTATAGCTGGAACGCAGGCCATGAGCCAACTGGCTGGGCAAACAGGGCAACTAGGTATTGCAGGAACCGAGGCCCTTGGCACGCTTGGCCTTCGCCAAGGCGCATTGGGCGAGCTGGGTCAACAACTAGGACAAAGGGGCGGCCAGTACCTGTTCGATATGGGTAAACTGGGTCAGGCGCAACAACAGGCAGAGCTTGAAGCTTTGAGGCAGAGCCAGTTAGCGCAACTTTATGAGCCTTATCAGCGCGTCGGTTTCCTGTCTGATATTTACAAAGGTGCGCCTAGCTCACAGATCGCAATTACGGGTGCCACGGCGCCACAGGCGTCGCCCGCGCAACAACTTCTAGGATTAGGTATCGCGGGATTATCCGCGTATGGCGGCGCTCAACGCGCCGGACTGTTCGGCTTTGGGACTTAATATGAACAATGCAAACATTATGGGACGGAGAATGTTCCGCCCACATTCAGCGCCGGTTGCAATGCAGGCCGGAGGTATGGCACAAATGATGCCGCCGGAAGCGATGATGCCGCCGGCCATGCCGCCCGGGCCCCCGCCCGAAGCAATGATGCCCCCAGCAGCAATGCCGCCACCCACGGAAGAAGAAGGGGTGGCAACATTGATGACCGAGCAGGGTATTGACCCAGCGATGATGGAACAAATGCTGGCCTCGGCTTCAGAGAATTTCGGCAACCTCGATACCGCTGAAGATTTTGAGCAGGCCATGAACGCCATACGGGGCGACCAAGCGTCGGTGACAGAGCGTCGCGGCGAGCTGGCCGAACTGGTTGGCCCCGAGGACGCAAACCGGACGCCGGAATCAGTTTTGACTCTGGTGCAGCCGGTCATGATGCTGGCCGAGGTCGATCAGGGCATAGGCGGCTTGGCCCAAGGAGAAATGACCGAGCCCGTTACCGGCGATATGGCCGGCGGGATCATGTCAACAGTCGATATGGGTGGAGCACCGGAGGCTCCAGCTCCTGTAAATTTTAACCAAGGCGGCGCGGTTCAGAGGTTTGCTCCTGAGAACGAAGATCGCGTCGCCGGTTCAGATCGTATTCGCAACTTATTTACCGAGCAACAGCAACTCTACAGGGATTTAATTACGCCGACCTTGACCGCAGAAGATTTAGCTGAAAACAAAAGGTTAACTGAGGCTCAAATACTATTTGACCTTGCTAACGCCGGTCTTCAGTTAGCACAACCGGGACCGCCCGGAGAAAATTTCCTTGGCGCTGTCACTCGCGCAGGCACCGATAGTCAATTTTTCGATAAGTTTGGTGCGCGGACCGCAGAACAACGAAAATTAGAACGTGCTTCAAGAGCCGAAAAACAAGCTGTTGACTTAGCGGCATTGCAGTCCGCTCAAGATGTTTACAGCACGGAACGTGGCTATGACGCTGCTTTAGCTAAGATCATGGCGCAGTTCGCACAAGACCCTGTTGACAAACTTTACGATGTTCTTGATGCAGAGGGGAACGTTATAGAGGAGCGTGTACCCGTAAGCAACGCTAAATATTCACAAATACAGAAAGCTGGTGGTAGCGTCGTCCCTTACACTACCGAGAAGTTCGGTTCCACGTCGCAAACTAACCAAATTAAGGCGTTAACAAAATTCTTGCCTAGCTACGCAGACGGCACTATCAGCGACGAAAACGCGCTTACGGTAGAGTTTATTCTTAGTGATTTATACGGTCCTAAACTCACTCTCGAAGGTCGGGAGTTCTATCCAGCAATACCGACGCAAGTCAACGAAGCGTTGCAATCCCGTATAAATATGGGCTTATCTGCGCCAGAAAAATTGACGTTAGGCATGGAGCCACAATCTATTGAAGAGCAAGTTGCGGAAACTAGGACTGAAGAAGAGCAAGTTGCGGAAACTATGACTGAAGAAGACCAAGAAACCGTTGACCAACTTGAGTTTGAATCACCTGAGTTTTACGCCAGCTTGCTTAACGAGCAAGGTACTCAGCCTAATTACGATAGCCCCAACTGGTTCCGGTTTGAATCGCAACGGTTTGACCCCGAAATAGGGAAAGCTTACGAGAAGTCGTTCGGAATGGGAGCAATCGGTTTACGAATTTCTAACTGGGCTGGGCGCAATCTACGTGAATTTGGTATAGGTAAAGGGGTTAGCAAGAAAGGTCAACAACTTATTGAAGCCGATGCCGATTTTGAAGCTTTACGCAACGATCTTAGTAGGTTCGCGAAAGAACAAGGCGGCCTTGGTGGTGACGAAAGAGTGCTAAAAAGTGACCAAGACTATATCAACGATGAGCTTTTAAAAATAACACCGGGCTTGTTTAATCGCGCCGATGAAAATGCGGTTGCAGTAATTTCCAATGTTAAGAAAAAAATAGGGACTTACTGGGCTAACGAGATGAAAAAATTAAGTAAAATGGGCGATCCCCAGAAATACTCGGCAAAACAAGTTTCCGATGCCAGAGATCGCATAGGAAAAGCGCAGTTGTTGCTTGTCGATACCATTTTGTTTGAAAAAGCTCTTAGAGATCATCTCGCTAGTTACAAGAGAGGTGACCTGCTGCGCGAAACGGGTGAAACCTTTGATATTAAAAAAGACGTACTTAAACGAGCGAAATTTGGCGGTGGTGGTTAATCATGGCGACTAACGAAGCTTTGATAAATTTTTCTGCTGCTGATTTTACAGAACTATATGAAAGATATGGTGAAAAAGAACTTGCAAAAATTATAGCCGAAACAGCAAAAGACCGACTGCCTGACGAAGATTTTAGTTACGAAACGTTGCAATCGGGGACTGCTCCTTTTCTCGCAACGTTATCCGGTTTGAAGGATCTCGACGTTGATGGCCGCAAAAGAAGTGACGAAGCGATTTTGGCTATGTTCACTAACGCCGAGGATTACGGAAAATACACGACGCCCGAAAGTTCGGGTTGGAAGGCTTTTGGAAGCGGCTTTGGTCGAGCAGCACCAGAGTCGATTGCTGGAGGACTTGGCTTTGCTGGGGGCGTAAAAGCTGTTTCGCCCATAGCAGCAGCCGTTCCGCCTATTGGGTTACCCGGCTTGTTTGCTAAAGGCGCAATACTTTTTGGCGGCGGATTAACAGGTTCTATCCTAGCGGCCTTTGCGGCAGACGAAGCCGAAGAAGCCGTTATTGGTGAAGAAAAATTTATATTGCCTTCATTGCGTCCTGCTAGGTATGCAGGAGAAGGTACTATGTATGGACTATCCATGCTGCACGCGCCTTGGAGCCTAGCAAGTAACAAAATGTCTAAAGCTTCGCAGTTTTTACAAAATTATAAAGATGTTGCTAGTGGCAAGTTTGCCGCGCGAGTAGACAAAGCTTCTGAACTTACCGCAAAAAATGCGGGTTTATCACAAAAAGCCTATCAGTCGGCTTTAGACGCGCAAAAAGCCGTCCAAGACAAAGGCTTGATGTTTAACATGGGCTTCGGGCGATTTAACCCGAAAGGAAAATTTGTTGATCCAAGGAAAGGCCCTCTAGGCGAGCGTATAAGTGAATCTGTTAGTACCGGCACGCAGGCATCTTTAAAGTGGGCGCGGGAAAACCCGGGAAAGTTTGTCGGTTATGAATCTGCGGCGGCAATCGGTGCGGGCGGTTTGACGTGGGTTTCAGAAACCCACGCTCCCGGCGAAGAAGGTTGGAGATTTGCCGCAGAAATTGCCGGCGCAGGGATTGTGCCGCTTTTCGTTGAGGCTGGAATTCCTGCAATAAAAGGAATTAAAGACAGTTTGGTGTCAGTAGGAAACAGATATTTGCGCGGCGAAGATACGGAAGGACTGTTAACTTCCCGCCTTAACAAAGAAGGCGCGGAAAGGCTTTACAGAGCTTTGCAAATAAGCGAGGAATTTAAACAGTCTGATAATCCTGAATTAGCTTTAGAAGCTTTGATTGAAGGCTTAATGGCCGATTATCCAGACCTTAAAGGTGAGATGACTACGGCTACTTTAGCCGAAGCTGTTGGGCTGCCCCTGTCAAAAGCGTTAGAAAATATTGAAACAACGCTTGCTAAATCTAGCGAAGACCTACAAGTTGCTGGTTCTAAAGGCCGTGAGCAAATACGGGAAAACGCTAAATTAGTAATAATGTTGGCGGCAGGGTCAGGTAATCCTCAAGCAGTTCAAGCCGTGGCTCGCATACAACAAGCGCTTTACGAAGAAAGTATTTTAACCAATGTCGACAATGCGTTAAGTAAATTTTACGAGTCGGCAGAACGTGTTTTAAAAGATCAACCCGTTGACGCAGATGGTCGCATTCGCCCTAGTTTACGAACGGACCTTAGTAAACAGTTAAGCAAAATATTAGATGACCAAATTGCAGCGGCAAAAAAATTAGAAAATGAACTTTGGGAAGAGGTGGGAGAGTTTCCTGTAACCGAATTTAGGACAAAAGACGGTCAGGTCATAGCTCGCCCTAATATTTTGGAGCTGTTGGACACCCCCGCGCATGAAGGCGGCTTGAAATTTGCTTCAGGTACAGGCAAAAGCGCTTTTAATCAAGCAAAACCAACAGGGTTTGGCGAAGACATACAAGAGTTTCGGGATTATTTTAACCCGCCCGATGGCGCTGACGCACCTGAAAACCCTGTTACGCTACAAAAACTTATAGAAATGAGAAAGGCTGCGCAGGATCGGGCTGCCGAACTCAGGTCGGCGGGCGGTAAACAAAAAGCAAAGTATATGGATAAGATAGCCGACGCTTTACTTCAAGATATGAACGGACTAGGGAATACGGGAGATTCAGCTTACAACGCCGCAAGAGCTTATACATACGCTCGTAATAACGTTTTTACACGCAGCTTTTTAGGTGATTTACAGGTTTACGATAAAAACCGTGATCTTCGTATTAGTCCTGAGTTAATGGCCAGAGAGCTTTTTAGGGGTGGAAACGACGTAACTGCACTACGATTAAAAGAAATAGCGACAGCGGTCAAGTTTGGCATTGATCATGGTCTGGACCCGAAAGTGTTCGATCAGCTTTCTACTCAAGAGGTTATGGATTTATTAGTTCATGATTCTTTGAGAAAATTTATTAAACCAATGACGGTTTCTGAAATAAGAAAATTGGAAAGTATGTTGCCGGAGGGTAAAGAATTAAGGCCAGAGCAAACTTTTAAAGTAGATGCCGCAGCTCTTGAGCGATGGCGTAGAGAACCGGGCACACAAGAGTTATTTACAATATTTCCCGGTCTTGATGCAGACACCCGCGCTCCCGAAAACGCGCAACGGCTTTACGAAGGCGCTGTTTCTGATTTAATACAAAACGGCGCAAGCCCACAGACTCGATCTTTTCAAGCCATTTTACAATATCAAGAAAGGCCAGCAAAGGCGGTGGCCGACGCAATTAATTCGGAAAAACCTTTTTCGGCGTTGCGGGAGCTTTTCGACCTAGTTGACCGCAGCCCTGATAATATTGTCGATCCAATCGACGGCCAAGTCTTTACAAAAGCCGATGCCATTGCAGGTTTACGAACTGCAATTTTAGACTACGGAGTAAGTTACTCAGGTGGTAGCGGCCTTGGTTTTAACCCCACTGCTTTTTACGACAAGCTTTTTGGGCGTTTAAAGGGTGCAGACGCTACGCAAGATTTTACTCTTGCTAAATTTATGGAGCAAAACGGCATCATGGATGCCGACGAATTAGAAAAATTAAAAAAAGCTATCGCGCAAATGCGGCAAGTTGACGAGGCGTTTGCGACGGGACAGCTAGAAACAGTGCTTTTTAAAAATCCTACGCCTGCAAAGATGTTACAAGCTAGGATTCTGGGAGCAACCTTTGGTGTTAAAGCCCAGCAGGAGCTGAACAACTTATTAAAACAAATTGGACTCGGTACAACGGGTAGCCCCATTGGCGGCGGCATGATCGCAGCAGAAGCGGGCTCGGAAGCAGTTACTAAATTATTGTTGATGGGCCCAGAATCGCAACGTCAAAAGATTTTGGTACAACTTTTTAGTAATCCGAAAGCACTTGGAGAGGCTTTAAAAGATGTAAAAAAATCAGAAGACGCAAAAAATGCTTTTGGTGCAATAGAAAAAGCTTTTGCAATAGCGGCAAAACGAACAGGCCGACGGCTTCCGTATGTCGAACGTGTCGTGTATGACGAAATTACTGACGAAGAGGAATCAGAACCCCTGTTTAAACGAATGACGGAAGAAGAAAGAGAAGCTTTTAAAAGAGTTCCTTTTCCGTCAGAAAAACTTGAAGAAAGAAGAAGATCATTTGTTCCACCCCCAGTTTCAGCCGTGACCCCTCCCACACCGGTCACGGCACCTGCGCCTAGCCCAACAAATCTATTGGCTTCTGCGCCTTTGCAACCACGACCGACCATTGCGTCGGCTCCGCAGGCTCCAACAGACCGGGCTAGGTACGCAGCCTTTTTCCCCAACGACCCCGCCAGTGCTATGATTCGACAACAATCCGCTAATCAGGGGATTGGTAGCTTGGTCGGGTAATCGCGGCCCGCGAGGCATTGAGCCATGTTCGCGGAGCTGGCAGCTATAACCAGCGCCCTTGGCGCCATTAACAGCACAATATCGACCTTTAAGGAAGCGTCTGCGAACACGCAAGACGTTTCGCGCCTGATCGGTAAATTTTCAGGGGCTTCTGAAAGGCTCGATGCGTGGGAAAAAAAGAAAAAGCTAAAAAGACCCCTCACGGCCAAAGAGGCCGTCGACCTCTCTCTGGCCCGGAGAAACGTAAAGCACACTGAAAGGATGCTCAAGGACCTGTGTTTAATGGCTGGCGCTGGTGACGTCTGGTCGGAAGCGGAACGGCTACGGGCTCAGTCCGAGCGTGAGCAAAAAGAATTTTTGCGTAACATCAATGCTAAACGTCGGGCTCGCAAACAAAAAATACAAGGCGTTGCGACAGGGGTGTTTCTTGTTGTCGCTTTAATATTTATCAGTTGGGGCAGCTACGTGGTCTATGACGGCTACAAAGAAACTCAAAAACAGTCCGCAATTAAAAAACGTAAAGAACGGCAACGGCAATTACGAAACATGCGGCAATGTGGGAGATTGGACTGTGGATGACGACGAACTGGTTCGGTTTTTGGGCTCCTTGGAGTCAATCGTAGAAGAGTTACGCCGCCTCAACGACAATATTGAGCGGGGGTTTGATGAAATTGAAGACCGGTTGGCCGAGGAATAACTTACATCAGCCAGTCTTTTGTATCTTCCCCCAGAACTTGGCTGGCCAAATCAATTTTTGACCGCAGGGCTTTTAATATTTTCTCATCAATGGTGCCCGGCGACACAAGGTCAATGTAAGTTACTTTATTGGTCTGACCAATTCTGTGGGCACGATCTTCACTTTGCAGCCGCACTTCCAAATCATAATTATTGCTGTAGTAAATGACCGTGTGGGCGGCTGTTAACGTAATGCCGTAGCCGCCCGTCGTCGGTTGGCCCACAAAAAACAGCAGGGGGCTATCGGGGTCTTGAAACCGCTCAATAATATCCTGCCGCTCGTCCTGTGGAGTTTGCCCGTAATAGGTTGCAACCGCCTCGGGTCCGAAGCGGTCGCGCAGGGCGGCGGCAATTTCTTGAATATTATGAGTCCATGATGCCCAAATAATTGCCTTGCCCTGAAGCTCGTCTAGCACGCTCATCAGTTCGGCTAACCGATGGCTGTCAATCGACTGTATAGGTTCGTCGTCTGGCGCCAGAAAGCCGCAACATATCTGCTGCATCCGCATAATCTGGGTCAGAATGCTGGCCGTCGTCGTGAGTTCACCGCTCTCGAACCTTGCCAGCGCCAATTTCTGCATCTGCTTGTACAGTTTTGCTTGCTCGGCAGTCAGGTTGACGTCACGGCGAATATAAACCTTGTCCGGCAGATCCAGACAGTCCTGCTTCAAAACCCGATTGCTGAAAATGTCCAGTTTTTCGGACAATTCGTCCAACCGTTTGTAGCCCACAATTTTGTTAAACTGCCGTGGCCCCATGTTGCGTCGCTGAACGTTGGCATACCGCCCCTGATAGGCGTAGTAGCTGCCGAAACCCAGACATTTCGGTTTTAAAAATTCACATTGCGCATATAAATCCATAGGAGACTTGGTGATCGGGCTGCCGGTCAAGATCCGACGGTATTTACTGTGGTTTCTCAGCCCGATAATGTTGGCCGTGCGCTTCGCTTTGCGGTTTTTAATGGTCGTGCTTTCGTCGACAACCACCATATTGTTCGGGTTCTTCGTCAGAAACAACGTAGCGGCCTTCAGAGCCTTTGCGGTGCTTAACCCCTCTACATTCATCACTAATATTTTAAGGCCGTTAAACGGCTCCAGAACGAGCGTGGTGAGCTTTTCCTCGAAGGTTTTTGTCAGGTTGGGTTGCCAGCGCAAAACCTGCACTGAAACTTTATCTGGCATGTGTGTTGGGATTTCCTGCATCACCCAGTTGTCAAAGACCCCTTTGGGGGCAATGATCAGGGCAGCGTTAATTTGCCCCGTCTGGTTCAACACCGCCATGTTGTCGACCACAACCTTACTTTTTCCAGTGCCCATTTCCATAAATAGCGCGTAATGGCTCTCGGCCCACGATTCCTGCAACACATCTTTCTGGTGATCAAACGGTTGCGTCTTAAATTCGTATTTCATTTTTTTTCTTGACATACATTGAATATAGGATATTATCAGGCTTTGTCAAGACCCGAAAGGGTTTTTAACCACGAAGAGGAGAAAAAGTATGACCGATCTTTGGTCACAAATGGAGGCTGATGTTGAAGAACATCTCACCTCGCAGATAGAAAAAGTCGACACCAAGGCTCTTGGTTCCGTCGCAGAACTAGCCCGAGCTATCCGAAATCAAGAAGACACCATACGTGATCTTGAGGAGAAACTCAAAACCGAAAAAAAGCTGCTGTTGAAATTGTCGGACGAAGATTTGCCGGCGATTCTCGACGAACTGGGTCTTCAGTCTTTCAAATTGGAAGACGGGTCCGAAGTCACCGTCAAAAGCACCTATGGCGCTACGATACGGGTCGACGACCGCGAACAGGCTTACGATTGGCTTCGACAAAACGAGTACGACGACATCATCAAAAACACCGTATCGGTGCAATTTGGTCGCGGCGAAGACGAAAAAGCCAAGGAATTCAAGGAACTGGCCGAGAACAATCGATATGCTGCGGACCAGAAAACCGAAATTCATCCACAAACGCTACGAGCTTTTATCAAAGAGAGAGTAGAAGCGGGCGACGAGTTCCCCATGCAGTTGTTTGGTGCATGGGTGGGTCGCAGAGCATCCATCAAGAAGGGGGGCAACTAATGCCAGCAAATAAAGAAGTCGCAGAAAAGTCAAGCAGTGAGTTAGCCATATTGGACCCTGCGTTGTTTGAAGAAGATGCCAATATGGGCACCGTTGATCTGGGTGAAGATGATCTGGCGCTGCCTTGGCTCAAGATTGTCTCTGGTCAGGAAGACGGCGACGTTAACGGCAAGAAAGGCAGCATCTGGAACACTGTTACTGGAGAGTGCTTTGATGGTGACGAAGGTATTAAAGTCATCAGTTGCGCTTACCAGCGCCGGTTTATCGAGTGGGCGCCACGCGGTTCAGGCACTGGTGCGCCGGTCAAGATTTACGAGCCCGGCGATGTCATGCCAGAAACGGTTCGTGACGAAAATAACAAGGACATGATTGTTGATGGTGATGGTAACTACCTTGAGGAAACACATCAGCATTATGTACTGGTTTTGGACGGTGAAACCTTCAGTCCGGCTTTGATCGCCATGAAGAGCACGCAGCTTAAAAAGTCGCGGAAGTGGAACTCGATGATTGTCAACCGAACGATGACCAATGCCGAGGGCAAGACGTTTCGGCCAGCCCGATTCTCACATGTCTATACCCTGACCTCGACCCAAGAGAGCAATTCCAAGGGTAATTGGTACGGGTGGGAAATTTCATGTGATGGGCCTATTGATAACGCGAATTTTTACCGCGAAGCCAAGGCTTTCAATGAGCAGATTGCCAGTGGCGACGTCAACGTGAAGCACGAGCAAGACGGTGAAGTGGGGGAAAACTCCACCCCTTTCTAGTTTAATCGCGGGGCTTCGGCCCCGCTTTCACGTTCGCTTGTCAGAGATGTTTGATGGATTCCGTCACAAAATTCAAAAAAATATTTGTCGGACTAGACAGTGCCTACGGCTACTACCGCATAGAGAAAACGGAAAATAACGGTAAGAACACCGGTAAAGGTGGCGTCGTCCGCGAACCACCGACCGATCTGGTCTGGGA
>CEUX01082306.1_pt1 | contig 10674 bp, 7 predicted proteins | sample 531361 | NCBI WGS metagenome assembly CEUX01 (sample SAMEA2622736, study PRJEB7988) | marine metagenome | isolation source: saline water (ENVO:00002010), including
TGGATCAAGAATTCTAACACTATCAATTTTACTAATATCTTTAGATAATGGTAAAACTTCGGCATTCTTTCCTTCTGAAGATTCTATACTTACAAAAGTTGGTAATTTCTTATATCCAAATCCACCAAATGTATTTTGAATACTATCAACTCCACCTTTAGCAGTCTTTGATCTAGTAGAATACTTCAGAGTATCTGTTTTAGATGGTAAACAAGTAAGTGATTCTGGTACTTTAGATAAAGATATTGTAAACTCAGTTGTTAATCCAGCAACTCCTAATGGAGAATGAATATCAAATACAGAATATGTGCCAGTATATCCACTATCAACATAATTAATATGTGAATGATCTACTACATCAGTATCTGCTGTGCTAATATATCCTGCTTTTTCAACATTATAGAACAGATTTACTGGATTTTCTTTATTATAAGTTAGAGTTACTGATGCAGTTGTAGTAACACCTACAGTACCAACTCCAGCAAGAACAAATGTGTCTGTTTTACCCGTTGACACAAATCCATTATTAAATTCATTATCATAGAATAGTTTTAATTCATATCCAGCAAGAGAAGTATCTGATACATCAAAAACAAGATTATTATTCCTAATAACAGATATTTGTGGATTAATTAAGGATAATTCTTGATTTTTTCCACCTGTAGAACCAATACTAACAATTTCTGGTGGATATTTTGTAACATCAGAATAGTTTAATCCTAATTGAATATTATCAACATCTATCTTATGAACATAATATGATCCTGTATTTAAACCACTAGAAACTATAGTTGATGAATCATAGAATACTTTATCTCCAGTATCTAAATCATGTGCTGTAAGGTTTAAAACACTAGTTGCTATTCCACCAGAAGGAAGAACAGAATCAGAACCAAATCCAATAGGATTGACTAATAACTTATTATTTGCTAAATTATATTTTAATTTTATTGCTGTAGAAGTACCAATACCAACTGATTCATTTGGATTAACACTTAGATTAACAATATCTCCTTTTAATAAACTATGAGCTGTCGATACAGATACTTTTGAATTAATTTTTTCAATTCTTCCAGTTACCTGGTTATTATTATTAACATTCCAATTATTACCAGTCCAATCCTGACCATACTGGGATGATAATGAATAAGTAAACTCATCAGAAGCACTATTCACGAACATTAGTCCATTAGTATTAGTTGTAAGTCCAACTTGAGTTACAATACCAATAGTATCTCTAGATTTTCTAATAATATAAACAGTTTCACTATTTCCTGACGCAGGTACAGTAAAATTAGATCCTGCTGAATTATCAGGAGTTACAGTCAAAGCAGCACCACCTGCAGGTACATTAAAGGTTACTGCTTGATTTGTTTTAAATGGATGATTTGGTAAATATATGCTTTGTGACTGAATTGAAAGATCTTCTGTCACTTCTCCTATTGAACGAGATATAGTTACTCCAATACCTATAGTAACTCCAACACCAACAGACTCAGCAGGATTAAAATATATTACATCATTAACTTTAGAAGTAAAGTTATCAGATCTTAGTGGTAGTGTTAGATAACTTGGAACTAAATCAACGTTTGTAGAAGTTGAAATATATGCTCCACTAATTCCTCTTTGGACTCTTAAAATCTTTCTATCTTCAAATATATTAAGAACCTTTAATTTTTCAGTTCCAATTCCAATACTACTTCCAGCAGAAATGTTTTCTGGAACTCCTGCAACATAGATATCAGTTACAAATCCAACGTTAGTATTAGATTCAATTCCCTTGATAAGTGTTGTTCTATCTGTTGCTACACCTATAACATGAGATCCTGTAAGACCTTTAACTACAGATGTAGTTAATCCTGAGATTACAATTTGATCTCCATCATTTAAATTATGTGATGTTGAGATATAACCAGATATTTCACTAGCATTTTTACGAGTAAATACGACATCTTCATATCTTTCAATAGTAGTTGAAACTTCAGCAATATCTTTACCAGTTATAGTATAGACAGAAGCACTCAATCCCCCTCCATTTGTACCTGTATTGTCGAATGTAAGGGAATCATCTACTTTATAATCTCTTCCACTTTCAACGATCTGGAAGGATCCTACGGCACCTTTACGTACAGAATCAACAACAGATACCTGGTCAATATACTCATTTGATTCAATTATAAAGTCATTATCAGCATATTCGTCAGATGTTTTATGTGGGAACGTATTTCTAAGTAAATCAGAATTATTAAAATCAAAATTCTCCTGGTCAATTAAGAAATTATCCTCAATTGGATCAGATCTCCAAGTATCACCAATAAAATATGGGAATTTGGGTTTTAACTTACCAGTACTAAGATCTGTAGTTATTCCTACAAAATATGCATATATTCCATTAGGATATTCTGGAGTTTTGCCATATCTACCATTATTTTCGTCTAAATTTCCAGAATTGTTATAAGAATAATCATCTACAAAGAATCCTTGACTGAATCCTACAGGTCTATCAACTACATTAGAAGTATTAATAGTATATCCAGGTTGTAGCATCTGAATTCCAGAGTTCTTATCTGCTGGATCAGTATATCCAAATGGACCATAAATTGGATTACCATCATAAGCCCATCCAATAATAGGTGAGTGATCTATTCCATTATCATTGAAATGTTCCCTACCTGTATCAGTTGAATATCCAACAACAGAATACTGAAGTGGATCATCACTTCCACTCAACATTTCATTACCAAATCTTTCTAAATTATTAACACGTAATCCTCTAACTTTCTGTTCGTAGAGTACTCCAGACCCTGGAGATGTTACTTTAATGCTTGTTTCATTCTGAACGTAATTAACACCTTCATTAGTTACTATAACCTCAGTAATTTCTCCACCACTAACAACTGCTCTTAATTTAGCACCAACTCCAGTTGAAATACCAGTTGTTACTACTTCTAAATCTGGGGCAGCAGTATATTCTATTCCCCTATTCATAATATCTACAGAAGTTATTCTTCCATCATTGACAATTGGTTTAAATTCAGCTCTCTTACCATTTTTTACCGTAATTGATGGTGTTTTTTCAAAATTAAGAATTGTGCTTCCATATCCAACACCACCCTCATAAACATAAGCATCAATTATAGATCCCCTAACATTAGGAGTTACTGTTATTATTCCTACTGTTCCAGCAGCAGTATTTGAATATTGAGCATCAACAACAACTTCTATAGGTGGATATCTGAAAGTTTGCCATCCTGTTCCTTGAGATGTAAGATTAATATAAACATTATCCTTATGATTTGAAGTAATGGTTCCAGCAAGACCAGCAGAAGCAAGACGGAATGAATCATCATCAACTTTTAATATTTGATAATATTCAGTTGATGTTCTAATTCCAGTCATTGGAATTAATCCACCAACACCAAAACCAGTGTATATGACTTTCTCTCCATCATTAAATCCATGATTCTTAAAATTAATTGTATTAAAGATTGTGGAGATTCCAGCAGAAGCAACATGCACCGACCTATTAGTATACCCACTACCACCTTCTATTACCTGAACAGACTTTAAGGTTTGTTTAGTATCATAAACTCTAAATTTCTGATTACCAACATTACTTGCTGTACTAAATCCTACTGTATTAATTCCAGCAGTATAATCACCAAATGTAGGATATAATTCTATCGTTCTAACATTGACAGATTTGGCATAATATACCGATCCACTCTGTAAGAATTTACCCGTATCAGGATTATTTGGTTGCTTATAATCACCAGTACTAAGAGCATCATTACCATTTCTATCATAAACAATAGCCTGTCCATTTGCTAAATTATGATTACTCTTGAATAATATGGTTTCTTCATCAAGTTGAACTCCACCACCAATAGCAGTTGATCTAGCATCAAAATGTAATTCTCTAAATCTTTTTCCAAGACTAGCCTCTAAAACAGCCCCATCACCATTACCACCAACAAGAGTTATTGAATTAATTTTTTCAATATCAAAATCTTGAGGGTCAACATAAACTTCTTTAACACTACCACTAACAACTGGTCTTGCTAATGCTGTTGTTGCTCCAACTACAGGAGAATCACCAATTACAAACTTAGGTGGATTAATTACATCATAATTTGAACCACCATTTAATATTTTTATTCTATCAAGAGGTCCATAAAAGATCTTATCATCAGACTTATAGTTTGCAATTTCAACACCATTAATTAATATTCCTAATGTTCCTGTATTAGTTTCAACACCATTTCCAGACTTAATATTTGCTTCTATTGGGAATTTTTTAAGTAATTTTTGAGCACCTATCCTTTTATTACGCTGTGATGATAATACAAATGTATGTGATCCACTTCCAACAGGAAGAGGTTCAAATTCTTCAGCTTGATCAGTATTAATGAATGATCTGGAAATATATAATTTTATTTGGTTTTTATTACTTAAAACCTTTACATAATAAAGTCCTTCGCGTAATCCTGGAATAACTGTTGTATCTGGAGTATACCATATGGCATCTCCAGTAAGGAAAGGAACATCACTACTAAAAGATATAATAGAATACTTTGCTGTAGCGGCACTTAGACCTTGAATTGCCGATCCTGATGCATCAGCAAGAATACTTTGGGTAATTCCTGTCTTAATTTCATATGATGGTAGAGAATTTGCGGCAACATATAGATTTTTATCATTTTCATCAATATAAACATTCTGAATATCGGAAGTAATCTTATTATTTCCATAATGAATATCAGTTACATTACTGTAAGCGGTCTTTAAATTCCTTCTAATATCATATTTTTTGTTTGATAAAGGAGTGAATCCACTCAAATTACCTATAAAGACTTCTTTTGTAAGAGAATTAATATTACTTATAGTAGCATTAGATACAGCAATATTTTGCTCATTTCTGAATAGAACATCTATACTATCACCTTCTTTCAAACTAGAATCATCAATGTCAGAATAAAGTGTAAATGTTGAACCAGATATCTGTTTTACTTGATATCTTGTTGATGTATTATAAATCCAAGTATTTGCAATAATTTCTTTCTTCGTTTTTCCTGATTCTGGATTACGAATCTTTTGACCAAGGTTTCTAACAGTAATTTTTTCCCCTTCTTTAACTAAATTGATGTCAGAAACGGGAACAAATTCTGATAAAACACCTGTAATTCTTAATTCTACCTTCTTAGAAGTATCTCCATTCTCATATCCGTAAATAATTTCATTAGATCTTAAATCAGCAGCAGTTCCAATACCAGAAGTTATATTAGTACAATTTAAAAACTGATTTATAGTTTTATCAGTATAGTTAATAGTTGTATTAATACCACAAATAACTGTTCCTGTAGCACCAAATCCTACTGTAGAATCTACTGTAATAACAGAAGAACCAATAGAAACCTGATCAAGAACCTTTGTTTTTCCAGGAATTGTAAAACTACCCTTAATAAGTTCCTTTTCATTAAAACCAATGAAAAGACCTAGTTTATAATACGATACTCCCTTCCTAGTAACAATCTCAACTTCAGAAACAGATGCCTGAGATACATTATCAGTAGACTTTTTAACAGTTTGTCCTACTAAAAGGTTAGGATCTCCAGATATTACTTCAGCAAGTACAATTTCTCTTCTAATAAACTCTGCAGATGATGGTTTAACTAAGTATTCTTCAAGATCAACTACCTTTGGTGTGACACCAAATAAAACATTAAAGAGGATTCTAAAAGATTCTTCGGTTCCTTTTGACTGATAGAACGTCCTTGCTTCCTTAATAAAGTTACTAACATTTAAAGTAGAGACAAAATCAGCATCTTCTAACCCTGGAGTCAGAGAATGTTTGATATTTGTATAAAATTCCTTTAAAAATAGTGAACTTAAGTTAGTAACTTTTGTCCCAGAAGTATGATCTTCTACTGCTGTATCACTAAAAACGAGTTCTTCTGGCGCATTATCGGCATGATATGACGAAATTCCACTAAATCCACGAACACATCCAGTAAAAGTATTGGTTGTTAATCCTGTATATGTAATAATTTCATCATCAATCTTTAAAAGACCGTATTCTTTAGGAAATCCTTTCGTACTACCAACATTTATTGTACCACTAGTAGTAGTAATTCCACTAGAAAGTGCTGTTTCACCAGAAATTACATCCGAAGTTAGATTGTCTAACTTCAAATATTGGTCTAAATTGTCAACAATATCAATATTACCACCTTGATATTCTTGAGAAATATAATATTGCTTTAAAAATTCAGCTGCTTTAGGACTTTCAGATAATACAAACTCAGGAAGCTGATTGTCAATAACCTGCTGGACTTTTATTCTGGTATCAAACCCTGTTGTAATCATATTATTTTCTAATTAGTTCTCCGTTTGTATAACTTGACGTAACTTTGAATCCTATTCCAGATATCTGTTCGCCCGAAGAAATGGTATCCTTAACCATATTTATTGAACTACTAGGAATGCTTAAATTCAAATAAAGATCAGTAACCCCAATTACATCATTAGAATCTGGGAATGCCTGAATTTCAATAATATCGTTAGGTTTCTCTGTTGATGTTATATTCACAGTTGTTAGCATTATTTCACCCTTTGTATAATCTACAGTTCCTGCAGATTTTATAACAACAATATCAACGTCACTTGTTATATCTTTTTTAACAATTGATAATATACCCTTACCACTGCCATCTAAATTTCCGATAGAGTTCTTATTAGGCATATCTGTAAGATAAACCATACTCGATTCACCTGGAACAGTGAAACCAGTACTCTTTATATTCTTTCCACCAGAATTAATATTAAATTTATTACCATAACATAGCTCATATTGAGCAAATGTATTTGTAATTGCCTTTAAATTACGTCTAATTCTAACTTTTGTAATATTAGATGTAATTGCTTCATCAATATTATCAATAACATTTAGTACTTTACTGTACTTAAATCTTCCACCAAACTTGTTAACATCTCCAGATTCTGAGTATTTTGTTAAACTTTGAATAACTGAAGTCCTTAAATCATTAACATTACTGACTTGACTACTATTATAGTAGATAGCAGAGTCTACTTCCACATAAAGTATCTTAAGATCTAGAATTTTCTGATTAATACCTGTCAAAGAGTAATTTTTTAAGTCAGAAAGTATCTTTTGCTTGTCATAATCTGATACATAATCACCATTTTTAGGTTTAATAGTAATAGTAACTGTACCAAATTCAGGTGGATCTAGTTCTTCACCACCAACAACAGACACTGTTTCTGTATTTGGGTATATTTGCTGTATAATTGACTCATAATCCCTTGCAGTAACTGCTCTATACTGTGCTGAATAGAGTCTAGGGGCAAAATACTTAACAGAATCCAATGATTCAATATCACCACCATTAGAAGCAGATATAAGTGTATTGATTGTAGGAGTAGTAGTTGCCGTTATAATTTCATTTGATGAACCTGTAAAACTACCAGAGAAAGAGAATAGAGATGGTCCATTACCCTCTTTACCATCAGTTGTAATATAAGTGACCGTTATGACAGCATTATTTTCTAATTTCTTACCAAAAATACCATCACCGAACAAAATTTCGTATCTTTCGTCCTGAATTTCCTGTAATAGGTATGTTTCAGAGCTAGATTTAACATTTAATATATTATCAATTTTTCTATATTCCCTTCCAAGACCAGTATCACCTATACCTTTAACATAAACATTAATAGTAGAAGTATCAATAAAAGAATTATCTAAAGTAAACCGTTGATCTATTGATCCATCAACAACAAAAGACTTAGTTAAATAAGTTCCTTGATACAAACTAATAGGACTAGCAGCAGTTCCAAAAGTTGCAACACCATTATTGAGTGTGGTTGTTATACTTTCTGGAATTGAAAATACATATGATGTTTCATTAACAGCACCAATTGCTACCAACCCTGCCTGTAGCGTCATTGTAGGACTTGTAGAGGTGGTTGAGACACTAAATGTGACTTCTGCCTTTGCCGCCGTTCTAGAGCGTGGTACATATCCTATGTTTCTTGCCAAGGAAACAACGTTTTCTCTTAATGTTGCAGAGTCTAGGAAAGACTCATTAACAATCATGTTAGAGTTAAACGCTGTAATATACGTATTATACGCTAAAGTATCAATTAATACTGAAAAATTAGACCCATCAAAGTCAAAATCCGTAAAATCACTGTTCGCACGGAGATAATCCTTGATGGAAGTCTTTATTTGATCAAAATCTAAGTTTGTAAATTTAGTAAAGGGCATATCTACCTAGTTGCTTCTAGAATAAAAGTGAATTCCTGATTCGGAAACTCTTGCCCTACTACTGAATAGAAGACTGTAACTTCAAACTCATAATTATCGGGACGAGGAAGTACTTCTACCTCTACATCTTCGATTCTGGGTTCGAAATTGTCTAAAGTGGTCTGAATTTGGTCTTGAATATTAGATGCCGTACCATAATCTACAAAATCAAACAAGCTAGAACGCACTTCAGACCCTAATAATGGGTTAAAGAAGCGTTCTGTAGGAATAGTTTCGACTAAATTCCTTACTGATCTTTTAATTGCAGACTCATTTTTAAGTATTGGTAAGTCCTTTGTAACCGGATGAGGGTTAAAAGAAAGACTAATATCTTTAAACGATCTCGATATTCTCTGAACGACGGCCATAAAGCAAGAGAGTTTTCTTGCCTTTATTTATATCACCTACCCTGACCTTTATACTTTTTACGCTTTTTATTCCTTGAAGTGGCGGTATATTTGGTATGTTTACCCGTTCCTTGCCTTGTTTTCTTAGGAGTTGCCTCTACAAAAGTGTCTCCTGCCAATGATTTTGTAATTTTAGCCATTTAAAAGTTCTCTACTGTCATAAGGTTCATCTTTAATCATCTCAGTACGTAAATCGTCTGGATGAGGGACTCCATTTTCATAAAAATCCCTTCCAAACTCTTCCATTCGCTCAAAAAATGCCTCTTCGGACAACTTTTCGGCAACTTTTTTACCTTTATGGTAAATATTGTACTTTTCTTTAGCCATTTCTTCTAAAAAGCGTGATTGTGAACGTCTACATCACCATGTTGTATGTTATCTATCGCATCAACGTGGTCAATATGTTCAATATGCCCATGATCAATACTAATATGGACATTACTTTCTAAAATAGAAGCAATTTTTTCAAGTGCAATGGCAATTCTATCATTAGATGATGCTATTTTCTCTGTTGTAGGAATAGGATCATACTCATCACTCTCTAAAGGTGTAATTCTTTGGTTTTCCATTAAATAACCCTCATTTTTTCATGACCAACACGAACTCTAGGGTCGCACCAGATCTCAAAACCTGCCTCTTTTGCGTCTAAACAGAAAGAAACGTCCTCTCCACACATATCTTGAACCTCTCCAGACTCAAAAACCTGCATTTTAGGAGCAAACCAAGGATATTTCATCTCTTCATTCTCCCAAACACCATGTTTGATCAAGAACCAACCAAATCCAGTATAATCGACCTGAAATGGTTTACGTCTCTTACTCATACTTTCAATGGTCTCGTGATTCATCACACCACCATTGGTTCTGAAGTCATCTTCTTCTAACCAGTGAGCAACAGAAGTCGTTTTTCCATCTTCTGTACAGTACCAACCAGCAGCCATGTCCTTATCCATAAGTACAAGTTGCCAGAACTTTTCACTATTAAAGACAATATCACTATCAATCCATAGTTGCCAGTCATATTTTAACTTACCATCCCAAGGTTTTTGGTCTGGTCCACGTAGTACATTGGCACCCAAACACTTACATCGTGCGAAGTTAACCATACTAGAATAGTCTTGACTAATCTGTATACTGGCACCTGCCTGTACCAAATCAAAACAAAGTTGGACAAAACTCTTAAGGTAAGTATAAGAAACCATGCGACCAGGCAAACAAAATACAATGGTCTTACCTTTAACCATTTCTTTTGCCTTATCGTAATCCCATTCGGGGGTATCTGATGTTTTCTTAGTAGGAGATTTTGCCTTAACAGTAAATCCTTTAGCCATAAAAATTAATCTCTTATCAATTCAATTATATCAGTTTATATAGCAATTGTCAATCAAAATCACTATCATATTCAATAATGATACGTTTACATTTTTGCCCTTTCATATTAATCATAGTCTGATGATTATACTCACCACCTAGTTCTTTGGTAAGTCCTTCAATCTCTTCAAGGATTTCTTCTTCGGTCATTGTACTAAAAATAATTAAAGTTAATTACAATTCTTCTTTTTTGGTCTGTGCAGGTGGTACCAGAATGCTCTAATTGTGAATTAAACATAATAAATCTATTCTCTATACTATCAATTACCTTGCCGTTCTTAAACATGGTCACACCATCATTACTATTAATATAGAATATTGCCGTCTTACATTCAAAAGGAAAGTCCCTGTGGTACCCATGAACAACTCTTTCCTTTGTTCTAACCGATAAATTTGCCTTAATCTTTATCAGAGCCTTAGAATTAAGGGCATTAACAATGGGTGCCGTATACTTATAATACGGACTATCAGTAAGAAGATTATGATATACCTGATGAAAGAACTGATGATTATCTAATTCATCACATTCTACATGATTATCATTTACAACCGTATTGCCCCAAGACCAACT
>CEUX01003707.1_pt1 | contig 10662 bp, 5 predicted proteins | sample 531361 | NCBI WGS metagenome assembly CEUX01 (sample SAMEA2622736, study PRJEB7988) | marine metagenome | isolation source: saline water (ENVO:00002010), including
TTGTCTGGATAATCTTCCCATCCATCACCTTGATATTCAACAACCAACGGATTGCAATCTTTCCTCTCTGCATATACGTGGTAGAAACAATCTATTGGCATACCTCCATTAGCTTGAAGATATATCTTTTCATCATCCCATCTCTTGATAATAATATCTTGATGAGCACCTATTGGTTGAAGTTGAACAGTTATACTCTGAATGTGAACTAATCCTTTCCAATAGTTTGGTAAGAATATCTCCTTTCCTCTTCTCAATCTACCCCTAAAGTAAACTCCAACTTCTGGTCCCTCAATACATGCATAACGAAGACGATTTCCTTCCCCTTTAGTAGGGTGTTGCATATCAAATGGTTTTGGTGACGCATCTGCAGCAGCGAATCTTGCAGCAAGTCTTCCTTTATTACCCCCATCTATATCACCAGTAACAAATAAATCTCCTTCAATATAACAACTATTAACAGTTCCACCTCCTGTTACATATAAGGCATTATCAGTTTGATCATTACCTTGTATTTCTTGATTACCATTAAGATTGAAAGCCCAAGGAGTTCCATCATCTCCATTAACTCTAATATTTCCTTCAGTCTGAAGACTTCTCTTTATAGCAGCCCTAAAACAATCCCTATCACCATTATAACATCTAGTTACCATTAAGTTTGCTGGTGCAGCACCTGCGTTACCAGACGCATTACGATCATCAGGATCTCCTCCTACAGCACCAAGTTTAATCTTAGTACCGTCACCAATAACAAAAGGACCTTGAGCAGAACCAGTTCCATTAATTTTAAAATCCCCTTCTTTAATAGGAGGACATAATCCAGTACCTATTCTTATTTGTCCACCAACAATACAATCATCCATTCCCCAAGCCATTTTTTAAACCTCCTTATGTTGCTGAAGTTGAAACTTGATTATTTTCTTTACCGTATTTTTGACCACCTACGGCTGTATCTTTTACAGAACATGCGTCAGTTACAGCCTTAATTAAGGAACCATATATCCTTAAACAAGTATTAGCTGATATATTCATAATACCAGTAGAAGTGATTTTTGTCATCACTTTAGAATCAAAAATAATCTTCTTGGTTTCATGTATGGTGAAAGTTTCTGTAGCAGTACACTTAATGTGTCCTTTAGCACCACCTTCACCGACAGCAATTAATTCTATATCAGTTCCCTGTAATCTAATTTTACCATTAGTAGCAGTTATACAAATATTACCATTAACTGCATTTAAAATCAAGGTATCTTGAGGTTCCTCATTATCTTCCCCTGCTAAAACTTGAAAATTACCAGGACTAGTAGATGTTGTCCATCCCTTTCTCTGCCCATCAATATCTAAGGAGAATTGATGACGACCATCAGGAGTGTCAAGCATAACACCTGCTGTAACATCACCCTTCTTATGAATATGTCCAAAACGAAGAGTTCCTTTATCATTACCATATTTTACAGCAGTAAAGTTTTGTTTAGCAGTAACGGTAGGATTAGGATCCTGACCAAAAGACATCATCTCCTCTGGACTAATAATCCCATCACCATTAGCATCTTGAGTTTTTTTAGGAAGTCTAGTTAAGACTTGATTGGTTGCGGTTCCTGCTTTTGCCATAATTTTATATTAGATTGTTGGGAGTGCCTGGAATATCCAATTTTGGATTGTTAGTAGCAACATCAGTTCCCTGTCTGAGTATTGCTGATGGAGGTGTGGTAATTTCACCATCAATACTCTCCTGTAGAGTATCATAAATTTGAACTAATTTACCAGGAGTTTCATAGAATCCAGCATATTTAATACCATCCTTATAGAAGATAGCACCATAGTAAGGTTTACCTTCATAATATCCTGTAAGTTTTAATCCAACCAAATCCGTTACCTGTAATAATTTATCCTTATCAGGAATACCAATAGGATCTCTAACTATTTCAAATCTAGGTACAAATTCAGCACCAGCACCAGTAGGAACTTTAGGTGCTACTGATCTAACGTTTATCTCTGGCCAACTAGTATAACCATCTAAAGATGATTCACCTTCTACTAAAACATCTTGTATCTGACCAAAAGGACCAAATTTAGGTTCAAAACATTGTTCTTGACCAGTTTCAGTATTTTTAATACAAACAACATCACCTGGTCCATAATTAATTCCACCACCATCTAAAGGAATAATTTCTTTAAGTTCTAAATTAACAGGATAGGAAGGAGTGGTATCACCAGGATCAACAGGAGGAGTATATCCATTTCCTGGATCAGAAACAACCACAGAAGTAACAATACCAACCCCAGTTATTTTCTTAGGGCAAGGTGGAGGGATAAGAACTGCAGAAACACCAATAGGATTTACAGTCCATGCTTTACCTTGTGCCTTTCCTGTTCTTGGATCAACTTTTGCTACATTCATTTTCTTTGTGATCTTTACTGCAGCGACTGCAGGGTTTGCACTAAACGGAGCATTAAAATCCAAATTAGTTAAAGTCAACTCAAGAGATCTCTTACCTTTGGGAGCATTAAATGAATGAAATTCAATAGGTTTCAATTCTTTTCCATCATCTTTATTTCCATAACGAGATCCAACATTTGCTCTACAAATCTCAACTCCATCAAGTTTAACAATCAATTCATCATCAGCTTGTGCTTTTATATCATAAGTTCCTGTCTCAGGGAAATCAACATTATCCCATGTCATTACCCAAGTCGTACCATTATGAGTCTCAATATACTCTTCATCCGTCTCCCATGTAGGAGTAATAAATGGACCAAATTCTCCATTCGCATATGTTGATAATGAAGGTCCATTATATGTAACTCCATTTTTTGCGGATCCACTTACAAGACCTTCACCTAATACTGATTCGACTTTCTGTGATGATGGAACAGTAAACTTACATGTAGATCCATTAATACCATAGAATCTTCCAGCACTAGCAGAACATATCAAATCATTATAATCACCATCCTTAAAATCTTCCATTCCTAAGACTGCTTCTCCTAATGTTTTAAGCAGTTCTCTTCCTTGAGCAGAATTAACCTTAACATTATAAACCTTTCCTGCTTCTACTTGCTTAGTAATATTTTCTTTAAGTTGTGGTGATTTATATTCTCTTCCCACATCAAAAAGACCTTCTATAGAAATAGAATTTCCATAATCAGAATCTGTAGTTACTTTAAAATTAACTTCAACACTAGTATCTCCCTTAATTGTTTTTTGTGTTTGAGTTTGTTTGACTGCCCAATCTGAAGTACTAAAAATCTTTTTATCAACCAAACTATAATTAAATTGTTTATCATTCTCAACTTCAACTGTTATCTCATGATCTCCACCTTGCAAAAATTTCTTTGCTATGTTAGGTGATAAGGAAGTTGATGGACTAATTCTTTTATTAGATGAAGGACCAAGAATTTCCTCACCATCAATTAATACTCTACCTTGATTATCTACCGATCCTCTTAATCCATAAAATCCAGAATAGGGAAGATTAACTTTCCAAGTGTTTCTATATACAATCCCACTTCCATCTGTTCCTTTAAATCCTAATGGAGCAATAGGAGAAACAGCATATCGATTCATAAACTTTGCCCACGAATCCACTCTAACAGGATACCATTTAAGACTGCCATTAGGATGTCTAGTAGTCCAAATAGGATTATTAGGACATCTACCTTCTTGAGGAGCAGGTATCTCTTGTGGAACTGTTGGCATAGGAGCATCAATTGTCATTGCTACTCCCATCGGATTTTCATTCCAAGATTTAGCAGAAATAACTTCTATATCATCAATAACAAAAGCTGCTTTAATATCTACAGCAAGTGCCATCGGATTTCCTTTTGCCAACGGTTTGCCTGGTATCTGTTCTAGTTCTGCCTTTAATCTGTAAGAACCTTGTCTAAAATATTGAGTGTCAATTGATTTACCAGTTCCAGTTGACCCATCTCCACGAATTCTAAATCCCTTTTTGTATATAATAATATCTTCTCTACCAGGATGACTAAATGTAAGATTTACAGCATCATCAACCATTGTTTGAATAACATAATTTCCATCAGTAGGGAAGTTGAGATTATCCCAAATAATTTCATGAATTCCTGCAAAATCATCTGTAGATGCATTTGGATAATCAGGAAGACCTTTAACCTTATAATTTACAGTTTCAACTGATGAGATTTGAGTAACACCCGTAATTCTAAGATTTCCATTTTCATCAAATCCATTATCATAATCATCATCATAACCAATTGATGTTTTATCAGCACCTATCCTAGATCCAGAACCTCTACTACCTCCAATAGTTTTAACCAAATATTTTTGACCACCAGTAAAAACACCAGATCCTTTTTCTTTTGCAAATCTTCTATTAATATCTCTTTTTAAAATAATGTCATTTTCATCTGTTTTTATTTTAATTTCACTCAAAGCCAAAGAAGATATTCCTGGTCTATCATCTATGTTCATCTCAAAGAAAACCTTGACCTTTCCAACACCAACTACCTGAATAAAGTTTTTACCATCTTGTCTTAAAAATTTAACAGTAGGTGGAGAACTCTTAACAAGAGATTTTTTAGTTCTATCTTTTTCTACCTCACCAACACCACTAGGATCAAAGGGAAGAACACCATATCGATTTATAAAATTAGAATCTCTACCTGCACCTGGATTAATTTTCCATAAAGGTCTATTTGCTTTACCAATCCAATCAACTGTATTAAATACATACTTTCCTTTCTCACCTGTAGAAGTTGTAGAAGGTGCTTTCTTAGGTGGAGGATCAATTATAAATTTACAATCATTACCATTTATATCAAAAAATCTTCCAACAGAAGCAGAACATTCCAAATCATTAAAGTCATTATCACTAGAGTCCTCCATAGCAAGAACCTGTTCTCCCTTTGTTTTTAATTTTCTACCAGTTAAATTTAAAGTATAAATTCTCCCATATTCTAAAGTTTTAGTAATTGTCTCACTAATTTGCGGTCCTTTACGAACTTTAGAAAATTCAAAGACATCATGCATCGTAATTCTATTTGCATTATCTGCTGAAGATGATACTTTAAAAGTAACCTCATTAGTTGTATTTGAATTAGAAACAGGTAAATCTCTTTTAACTTTTTTATTCTCTTTAATCTGATGATTTAAAAGAGATATTGATATCTTATGAACTCCTGAATTTATATGCTTATTAAGTTCTAAAGGTGCAGATAAAACATTACCTGCAGCACCACCTTCACCTATTCTAACATCAGTAACAGGTTTATTATCAAGATAAAGCCTTGCATCATTATCTGCCTGCACTCTAAATCTATATTCTCCTTCCCAAGGAAAATCTTCTTCCCACTCAAATGTATAAGTCTTCCCTGCCATATCAGTTCCCTTCGCATTTGATGGTGGAACTGGTGATACAGCATTATCATCCATAAACCCACCCCATGCACCATGAGTGACATTATATACTTTTCTAGTTGACTGATCAGGAGAAACTACCTTTAGTGGAATTTCTTTTCTAGTAGTCCACCATTTTAATATCCTATTTGTATTTCTATCTAAACTAGATTCACCTTTTAAAGATCCTAAAAGTGATTGATATTTCTCTATTTGAAGAGCAATAGGATCTTTAGATTTTCCAAGATATAATAAAGGATCAAAATTACCCAACTCCGTACCATCAGATCCAAATCTTTTTCCTGCTGGAATATCATTCAATTCAGGAACACATTTATCTAAAATATATTCTTCAAAATCTTCTTCTTGATCATATTCTTGAATAAAATAATCTGTGTTACCTGCACCAGCAGTTTTAATAAATGCTCGAACATTAGCACCCGATCCCACTCCCCTATCATCACTTATGTCTACAATAGGTGGGTATTGATATCCAAATCCTCCATGTACAACATCCACAGACATTAATGATCCATCTCTACCAACAATAGGGTTAGCTTGAACTCCTACTCCCCCACCACCAAAGAAGTTAACTCTTGTGGAATCTTTATCTAATTTTACACCACTTCTTAATGTAATAAACTGACTACTACCACCAATATCTGATGGTGGAACTCCTAATGATTGATCTATACTTTTAGATGTATCCCCCTCTCCATTTAATCCAACAATACCTCCACAAGCACCACCCTCTCCAGCATTTTTAACTGGCAACATATCAGAAGGTTGTAATCTATTAACTTGATTGATATTTAAATATTGAACCTTCTCTCTATTTCTGAAAATAAAAATAGTTCCTGGATTTAATTTTGCATACTGATTTGCTTCGTGAATACCAACGCGATCAACAAATCCCCTGTCGGTTGATATATAACCGACTCGGATGTCACATACAGTTGCTGGTCCAAAAAGATCGAAAGACATATATTAGTTCTCTATAACATTTATTTATTAGAACATATTAAACTCAGCTTCTTGAGCAGCATTATCCTCAAGTGCTTCAGCTATATCAGCCTCCTGAGATCCTCCTCCAGTTAAATCAACATCTGGAGTATTCTTAGTGGGTTCACTAAATGCTGTTTGTTCTGCAATCTTAATTCCCTGTTGTTTCATAAATCCATCAACACCTTCACCTGGATATAATTCATTAATTGCATCAATCTTACCAATATGTTTGATAGAAGCTTTATCGATAGCATTAGTACTTGGTAAACTAGTCTGCTCCGCTCCACCTCCACCACTACACAAAGTATAGAAGTCAGAAACAGCCTCATTTGGTTTCTCCTCAAAAGGAAAAACATTCATTTTAATATTCTCAAAACTAAGAGCAGAAGTAAGACTTCCTTTAATATTTCCCAATTTATTAAACATATTAGTTGCAGATCCACTCAATCCTGCCATATTAGAAAAAGCATCCCTTAAAAATCCATCTACTCCACTGATAATATTATCACTCGTATCTTGCATAGCAGTTTTATTAACAGATAAAACAGTAGCTATCATATCCTCAGAAGTACACATCGGAACTTTAGGTTTTCCTTTTAATTTTTCTCCATCACCCCCAGATGAAGTATCATCAGCTGCAGCAGATGCAAATTGATCCATCAAATTATCAATATTCAATACTTTATTCATAATTCCTTCCATCAATCCTGCTTGCCCACCTGTCATCCCATTATAACTTGACAGAAGATTTTGAGATATACCATCCTTTACTTCTAAGAAATTCATTCTGTCCATCGCAGGTAAAGCAGATACTGCCTTGGTCATTTCTTTATTCAATGCCTTCTCAGTATATTCCATACATTTATCCATTACAATTTTCATATACTTTGATTGTCTCTTAGAAGAATCAGCAATCATCTTCTTAACATCTCTAATTCCATCAGTCATTGATGCTGCATCAGTATAACTTTGTAATGCATTCATCGCTTTATCAAGATTCTGAACTAAATTATCCATATCAGTCTGCATTGCTTTATTAGCAGATTCCACTATATTATCTGGTTTTAATAATACTCTCTTCTCACAATAAACTTTATCTCTTTTGATATCAGCAATACTCTGCCTCATAGTAGCTTCAGCTTCCATGAAAGGTTGCCCAGTTACCTTTGCTCTAGGTGAATTTGCTTCCTTAACTCTAGCAGAAACTCCTGCTTTAACTCTTTTTCTAATTAATTTATCAGTATCTTCTTTAGATAAATTTCTTTCTTGAGCTTCAGATCTTGCACTATCAATATCTTTTTGTTGTGCTGGTGTTATCGGACGATCTGCAGGTAATCCATACTGATTTAATCCTGTACCAGGACTAGGTTTTGCTCTTTCTTTTTCATTCTCCTTACTAGTAGGTTTATCAACCTTCATATTACCATCATTTTTAGTAGGATTAGATTGACCTGGATAATCTTTATTTCCTACAGAATATCCACTAACACCTACACTCTTTCCTGAAGTTGTATTTGTAACTCTATTATCACCAATAGTAGTTGCCAAATCTGTTTGAGAATTATTCCCCAAACATCCCATAATTACAGGTTGTTGTCTTGCAGTACCATCTAAGAAAAATCCAAAAACAATATTACCTTGTCTGATCATTGGGGTTTGACCAGAGTTTTGTAAATATGCTCCCGCTGTAATGGGGTACATTACATTTGCCCAAGGTAAGTTCTCAGACTTAATAACTTCTTCACCTAAGTCATGAAGACCAAAAATCCTTACCTTATATCGATAACCCCAACCAGGAATACTTTCAGCACTTTCAAATTTTCCAGATAATATATTATCGCGCCAATAAGAATCATCGGCGATTTGTCCTACCCACCAATAGAAATCTTGACCTACAAAGCCTTTATTGAATAATTGACCTCCTACCATAATTTAATCATCGTAAACCCTACACTCGAATGAATCAGGATGGTTATCACAATACACTTCTAAATGCTGATCTTCATGTCGTGTATGCCAATCATTTATCTTGGCACCACCAGGATTCTCTTCGTTCTCTTCATGAGCATGAAAAGCATCATTGTGCATCTTCAAATCTTCCTCACTATATTCAATCATACCATGATTAACATGTTCTTTATGATCCTTTGGATCAATATAAGACTCATGATTTAAATCGTGTTCTGGAACTCTAGTAGTCATAAGATTACTCCCTTACGTTTGTATTTATTATACACTATTTGATGAAAGGTAGGAAAGTGCCTTTCATGACTTTTTCAGCATTTGAAGATGAATTTGAAGATGATTTTGAAGATGATGAAGGATTTCCTTTTCGACCAAAGGAATCTCTAATCAAAATTAATTTAGTATAAGTTTCTCTAGAAGTAATATAATGACATAAATCGGTAATAAGATACTTACCACCATCCTGTTTACTCACATCATCACCACATGCCTTAGTTTGAGATGTGTCAGTTAGAGGAATATCCATCCAAATTGAATCTCCAGCATGTAAGGAGAAATCACCAGGAATTACAATCGTTATTTCAGCAGCAAACAATTGATTATATCTCATCTTTGATTGATTAAAGATTGCTTGCGTATCAAAATTCAATTGTTTTGACTTACCCAATTGCTCTTCAATTTTTCCATAATTAAGTTGACCTGCCGTTGTAAATTGAAAAGAAGTCCAAGAAAATTCACTATCTGCTACTTCCTTTAAAAAATCCTTATTTAATGTAGGTAGTGCCTCACCAGAAAGTTTAACTTCCTCACCTTCCGCATTTTTTTCTGCTTCGTTTAGTATATTACTGAACTCGAAACTAAAAGGATTAAAAGAAAGAAATCGATTAGAATATGCTCCCATCATAAATTTTTTCTGCACATTTACCTTATTATTTGTCTCCATCTTTAATGCTTTTGTATCATATGGTTCAGGAGGAGCTCCTGTACTCTCATTATAGAGTACTCTTAATATATGATCCTGACCCATTAAACTATCAATAGATTTAAAATGATATGAATTAGCAGTCTCCCAAAAGAAATATCCAGCAGTTTCCCCTGTCTTACTTACATTAGCAGATACTGCTTTTGTTGATAAATCATTTATAGTAAAAAAAGGTTTTGTATTATTACCACAAAAATCTAAAGTGCTACTAGTTTGTTCTATATCTAAATCTTTCTCAGTTTTCATTACATCTTTTAATATCGTTTCAACATGATCTGATATCTGTCCACTAAAAGACTTTCTAACTTGTTGACCTCCCTTTTCATTAGTAATATATTCTAATGAAGCTAAATCCATCATATAAGATTTATCTGTAGTTTCACTTCCTGTAGGTAAAGGAATTAATTGATTCACATATAAACTATTATTTTTTTGTTCTCCAAAATCTAAAGTATTACCATTATTATCAGTAAATTTTAAATAAACCTTTTCACTTCCCTCTATCGGCAATCCTTCAACAGCACTCACTTTCTTTTTTGATGGTCTTCTTCCTCTCTTAGTTTGTTTAGTAGATTTTAAGGTATTACCAGCGTCCGTAAAGGTAACTGATGCTCTTACACTATCTGCTAATATACTTTCCCAATATAATACACGAACAGTTCCACCTAACAAACTTACATTATCCTTGGTTTGATTAGAAAAAACATCTACTCTCTGCAAAAGAGCTGGAGTTGCCGCCATTGCTTGAGTTTTTTTTCTTGCTGCTGCTGTGTCTGCTCCTGCCATAGTAATTTCCTCCTACTTATATTTAACCCCTATACAAACTAGCAGTATAATCAGATCCTGATTCTGAACCAGATTCAACAGCTATAACCTTTCCTTCCTCAGTAGATGGAGGTGTCGTAGATGAATTATTCTTAGGATTTATAATTACAACTTCTTTGCCAGTATCTTCTTCATAAGGGGCACTACTAGAAACATCATTTATTTTATTGGAGGTTCCTTTTGTTGGAACAATATTATTAGCATTAGCTTGAAGTTTCACCCTCCCTCTATCAACCATAACAGCTTGGAATCCATGTTCCATAATCAAATCAACATCTTTCTTATACTTTGGATTACCGACAAAATCATAACCACCTTTTCCAAAACCTGCTTTTATTCTCAATTCATATAAAGCTTGTTCTATTCTACTTCTATCTCCTGAAGCTAATGCACGGATAGGATTTTCAGAGTATGATTGAATTTTTGTTGTTATTGTTTTCTTTTCTGTTTTTTCTTTCTCAGTTGATTCCTCTTCTTTACTTTGACCAAAAGGATCTCTTACAAGCATTCT
>CEUX01016330.1_pt1 | contig 10651 bp, 19 predicted proteins | sample 531361 | NCBI WGS metagenome assembly CEUX01 (sample SAMEA2622736, study PRJEB7988) | marine metagenome | isolation source: saline water (ENVO:00002010), including
GGGTTGACAAAATTATCTAACAAAATCAACAAATAAGATTGACTTTTGTTCCGCAGATGAAATATTTCTGTACTTTTAAAATATCTCTGACAGATTCATACAGCATACAGACATTTCGTATAGTGTGTTTATCTTTCATCATTCTCTCATACGACAGTTACCCGATTTCTTCACGCCACGTATTTTACTACAGTAGTCGGGAGCCACTGTCAAGGCTTAATCATTATATTCCCATCTGTAAAATATGTGATCCTCTATTTCTACTGTCCTAGTTTTAGTGTACGCCCAAGACGGCGTGATATAATCAGCGTGATAGTGAGTCGCACCATCCGTAATATCAAGATACGGCATATTCTGGTACAGCATATCCTCTGCCATACCATATATTGTGTCATAGGTTTCTATGTCAGTAGGTTCATCCGACTTACCATCACAATACCAACTGAATTGACACCTGTTACGTACTGGTATCTGCTTGGTCTTGTCCTTCCACGATGGTCTGGTCGGACCCTCATGGACTACCTCGCATATTGTATCTGGATACCTGTCATCTGCGACACGGTTCATTACTACGTTACTTACAGCTAACATTCCTGCTAGACTCTGGTTCCTTGCCTCAAAGTACATATTATCTGCAAGGCACGTAACCTCTTCGTGGGTTACTCCCATCAACATGCCTACTAACAGTAGTTCTTTACCAATCATCATTTTATCCTATAAGTTCTGCTGGACGGTTTGATCAATAGCTCTGACTTTATTGCTCTTCTTAAAGAGGATTTAATCTCACTGTCAGTTACATCCTCTGCAACAAATCTACGTATCTTACCAAAGGTATCTTGTTTCCACCTAACAGCGTCCATGACAAAATTATCAACATACTTCTTACGCTTCTTTCGCAGTAAGACATCTTGTTTCTTTTTGATTATCTCTTTCCTACGTAGCGCCCTTCGTTCCTTTTTCTCTCTGTGTTCATTCAGTATCTTTATCCAAGATTCCTCTTCTTTCTTAGGCTCAGTATCTTCTTCAATGATACGTTCCTCTTTGGATACTTTACGCCGTAGAAATTCGGGGATGTCCAGTAAGTCTGTGTCATCCATCACTCTACACTCCAATATTTTTCTTCCTCTACTTTTTCACGTGCAACTTCGTATGCGGCATTGTAATCCACCCAATCTCCACTATCAACCATTTTATGCGCCATAAGGTGAGCTTTAAGATCGTCACACGGTTCGGAATGGCGCATATACTTCCAGAACTTATCGAAAGGAAACGTCATCTCAACGCCTTCTTTTTAAGATTTTTCTTTTCTAAACTTTCAAGATATCTCCTTCTTCTTCTCCCCTCTAAAGGAACACCAAAATCATAGCATCCTCTGTAAACGGCACTAGTTTGTTTAGGTTTAACTAACTTTCTTTGCCTAGGCCAGTTATTCCTATTCATCATTCTCTCCTGTTAACGCCTTCCATTACCATTCGACATGTAGGCTGTCATACCCATAAAGGCTCCAACAACCCCTGCTTGACCTATATAGAACAATCCAAACAAATCTGCAAGTGCTTTTATTCGACTGTCTGAAAAAATAGGTAAAAAGACCATTAAAGTAAACACAATCATAGATATCATGGCTACCCATGCCATCCGTTGTTGTGCCACTAGTTTGGCTTCCTGATTGATAGCGTGGATTGTTTTCATCTCTTCATCCGAAACAATACCATCACCATCTACATCATACTTAGCGTACTCACTCTTATCTTGGAGTACTTTATCTCCCTTAGTTACTCGCATACTATTCATTTATATCCATCTCCTTTTCATTTATTAAGATATTTCGTTCTACTATCGTAGGTTTAAAGTTTTTTGATTTTAAAAGATCGTAATATTTTTTAATTTCATATTTATCATCGGAACGTATTAATTGCTTGTCTCCCACTTTAAGAATGTACCTCATGGCAACCTCTCAACTTCATAGAAATCACCTATAGGTATGTACACGACAGGTTCAACATCTTGCCAATCGCCTCTATCAAAACGCCCGTTAAACCCAAGGTTAAAACTGTCATTCTTTCGTAGTGTGTAGATACCTGTTTTGTCTTTCCATTCTACTACAAGTTTAAATCCTACGTTAAAATTATTTATGTAGCTGAACGCATGACGTATCTTATCGGAAGATATCATGTACGTCGGGTACTGCTCTTTTGGATTACTACGCTTCTTTATCTCAATGAAGTTTCGGATGTACTTACCCCCTTTATTACTTCGTCCTATCTCAGCGTAGTCAAAAACAGACTTATGTGGGAGTTTAACAACTTCCTCAAAATATTTTCCAAGTCTCCCCATGATACGTTTCTCGTTATCACGGTCCCTTTCTGTTTCGTACGTTCTTCGCATTATTCTTTAAACCTTATCTCTTGCCACATATGCAGATACACTACATGATTATTATAGAAATAACTGTGGACTTTACCAACATGTTTAGAGATACACAAAAAAATTCTAAACATGTAAAAATAATATTTTCCTTTAAGATAACTCATAAGGATACTTTCTCGGTTTAAACTGTTCTAATATACCTTGTAGTCTATTGCTAAAATGCTTGTAGAATTTAGGACACTTTAAGTTAAAGTGATCTTCTACAATATATTCTGATGACATTATTTCAAAAGGAAATATCACCACACAACCAGCGTTGAGTACTCCTGTTATTCTAGTAAAGTCAGCATTAATCTGATAGACAATAGGAACGTACTGTTCGTCATCGTAGTATGAATCTACACCTTTACCCCCTGATCTTTTAATAGTTAGAGGTAGTGCTATATTAGTGTAGTTTCTAATATTAGATGAAATAGGATCACCACCTTTACGCTTTTCATTCTCTATATACATATAGAAACAATTCTCATTAAAGGAAGGATCGTTTTGGTGTATCTTATAGTTACGTACTATTGGCATTGGAAGTATCTCTCACCAGCGTACTGGATATATTGGATAGTATCCACATTGACGTTACGATAACATTTATTTCTGTGCTTCGCTTCTTTTTCTTTTGCGCTATTCATATCGAACACAACAAGATACTTATTAGGGTCTGCCGTTTGTTCTCCGTCACCACAATGTGACTTTACATCTAGCCTACAAGTTATCTCACGCAACGTACCATTCTTCTTAAAGAACGCCACTTTAAACACTCTGTTACCGACTAGCTCAATGATTTTATTTTTCTTGAGCAATGATCTGCTTTCTGTATTCTGTTGCATTGTATTATCTCTTTCCGATCTAATAGAAGTGAATTTTCTACCTTTCATGCGGATAGCCCACAACATATTGGATTGCTCCAATGTTGAGGGAGCAGAGGGCCAACCCCTTTTGAGGTCGGCACTCTTCTCATTGCCTTTCATCCTGTCTTTTTTTGCTAATGGCATAATCCACCAAAAAAAGTTGTTGAAATCACTTGACAAATCGTATAGTATACAAAATGAAAATTGTTGTCAAGCATAAAATTCTCAATTAGATCAAAGAGTTAGACATGGGTTACAAAAGAAGACAAAAAGAAATTGAGCGTCAAGAAAAAAAGAAACGAAGAAATTTCAAAAGGAACAATTTGGTCACTGAGATACATACACCTAAGTATAGACAAAGAATTGTTCCTAATAAAAAGAAACATAATACAGTAGAGTCAAATATAACTAACTTACTGAGAGATTACTCTGATGAGTAGAAAAATAATATTAGATATTGAAACAGACTCATTGAACGCCACTAAGATATGGTGTGTCGTTTGTAAAGAGCTAAATGAGAGTAAGCCAAGAATCTTTACTGACGTAAATAAGTTCAAAGAGTTTATCAGAGAGGATGATGTGTTCATAGCTCACAATGGCGTAACATTTGATTTTCCTGTGTTAAACAGATTGTGGAGAACGCATTTCAAATTAAAGAACATTGAAGACACTCTGATTATGTCGCGTCTGTATAATCCAGAGCGTCTTGGCGGTCACTCTTTAGAAGCATGGGGAGAAAGGTTAGGTTACAGTAAGCTAGCATTTGATGACTTCTCTCGTTTCTCTCAAGAGATGGTACAATACTGTATAAGAGATGTTCAGTTAACAGAGAAGCTATACAACATCTTGCTAATAGAAGGCCGTGAGTTTTCTAGGCAAAGTCTTGAGTTAGAGTATCGTATCGCCAAGATAATAGATACACAAAAAAATCATGGCTTCTTTGTAGATAAGCGCAAAGCCGTGGACTTGTTCGCTGAGACAAAGGGGAAAGCGAGACAGATAGCGGAAGACGTACATAAACATTTCCTTCCTAGAGCTAAGTTAATCAGAGAGGTAACACCAAAATATAAAAAAGATGGTGAGATGTCCAAAGCAGGGCTATCTGGCTTAGAGGGAGTAGGAGGACCGTTCTCTCTTATACAGTTTAAACCTTTTAATCTTGGTAGTCCTAAACAGATCATTGAGAGATTAAATGAATACGGTTGGAAACCTACCATGTTTACACCGAAGGGATCACCAAAGATATGTGAGGAGAATTTGGCTACTGTAGTTGATACTGCACCAGAACCTGCAAGGAAGCTAGCAGAATGGAAGATGCTAGAAACACGGTGGAAGACAGTAGAGGCTTGGCTTGAAAACCTAGATGCCAACAACAGAATACACGGCACTGTGTATACTATGGGTGCTGTTACTGGACGAATGACACACGCTAACCCTAACATGGCTAACATCGTATCAAACGACAAACCTTACGGTAAAGAATGTAGGGCGTGTTTCACTGTACCAAACGACAACTACAGAATAGTAGGTATGGACGCTAAAGGCTTGGAGTTACGTATGCTTGCCCACTACATGCGTGACGAGAATTATATGGATGTTGTGTTGAACGGTGATCCGCATGAAGTTAATAGAGTAGCGGCTGGTCTTGAAACAAGAGCCGATAGTAAGCGGTTTATCTATGCCTTCCTGTACGGGGCTGGTGCAGAGAAGATAGGTAGCGTAGTAGGTGGAACCGCGCTAGACGGTGCAAGACTTAAGCGTGACTTCCTGAGAAATATGCCAGCCTTGGAAGCCCTTATTAACAAGGTGCAATCTACGGCTGAAAAAGGTACACTACTTGGATTGGATGGACGTAGGATATTAGTACGTCACCAACATGCGGCACTGAATACATTGTTGCAAGGCGCAGGGGCAATCTCTTGTAAACAATGGTCTATCTGTATGGATAACGAGATACGTAAAAGGAAATTAAAAGCACATCTTGTCAATACTATACATGACGAGATGCAGTTTGAGGTACACAAAAATGATGTTGATGAAATTATTTCAATTTCGGACTTGACAATGCGAAAAGCTGGCACTATACTAGGGGTAAGATTACCCTTAAATGCTGACGCAAAGTTAGGGTTTAATTGGGCTGAAACGCACTAGATATGAAAGGAAAAAAATCTATGGTTGCACAAGCCGACAGAAAGATGGTGGTTACGGGTACAGCAATGTGGCCTAACCTCTTCCAAGTTAACAAGATGTCACACAAGTATCAGATCGACATCTGTAACCTTGACCAAAAAACGGTTAAGGCTCTTAAGTCGAAAGACATTCCTGTTCGTTTTGAAAAAGACAAAGAGGATAAAGGTCACTTCATTGTAGCTAAGACCAAAAACTTACCTAAAGTTATGGACTCAGCTAGGCGTGAGTGGCCGGAAGATATGAACATCGGTAACGGTAGCACGGTTAAAGCTTCCGTTGCAGGTTACGATTACAACAATGAGTTCGGGCAAGGCCAAGGCGTTGCGTTAAACTCTGTTATGGTTGTAGACTACGTTGCCTATAACGATGATCTGGAAGCAGAGGAAGGTGGGTTCACGTTAGCTCAAAATGCTGGTGACGACATACCTTTCGATGCTGACGACGACGACCTATAACATGACGTAATAGTGCGTCACTAACGAGAGGGAGTTTTAGGGAGCTTCACTGATGGCCTTGAAACTCTCTCTCTCTCTCACTTATGGGAAGCAAGGCGGTGAATGTCAGCCTGTGTATGGGGTGACTAAGTTTATACACAAACTGAACGTAAGGTTCGATTCCTTACCTTCCCACCTTTTGAATAGTAGGGTGAGCTACATAAAGGGTAGCTCTGTGATAGCAGAGGGATGGTAGCTGTCACATATTTAAACAGCTAGGAGACTTTATGCCCAAGAAGACAGTACATACGTTAGTCCAAGATATCCAAGATTTGATATTAAATGGCAAAGAAGAATTAGATCAGGATAACTTGGAAGATTTCCTGTCAATTATGCGTGAGGAAATGGAAAGACTACTGTCACCGTACGAAGGTGAACGTAAAAAATTACGTCTTTCCGCTATAGGACGTACAGACCGTAAGCTTTGGTATGAAGTTAATGATCCAGTACCTCGCAAAGAGACAGCATCTTTACGGATGCGTTTCTTTTACGGGCATATACTTGAAGCGATACTGCTATACTTATGTAAGGAAGCTGGACACAAAGTTAAAGATAGACAACTGGAAGTTGAGCTAGAGGGTGTGAAAGGCCATATCGACGCTGTAATAGATGGTGCGTTGGTTGACGTTAAATCAGCTTCTGACTACAGCTTCAAGAAGTTTAAAAGTGGGTCACTAGAGAATAACGATCCGTTTGGTTACATCGCGCAGATAAGTGGGTACATGGAAGCGTTAGATTTAGAGGAAGGCGGCTTCCTGACAATAAACAAGAACAGTGGTGAGATATGTTTCATGGAGATGGACGAGTTGATGAGAATCAATGCGTCAGACAGAGTTAAACACTTAAAGAAAGTGGTGAACAGCAAGAAGATACCAGAACGTTGCTTTTCTCCTGTACCGGACGGACAAAGCGGAAACAGGATATTAAGTAAAGATTGTGTGTTCTGTGACTACAAAGAAAAGTGTTGGCAAGACGCTAACGAGGGTGTAGGGTTGCGTATATTCAGATATTCAAACGGATACAGATACTTTACACATGTAGTAAAGGAACCTAACGTAGAAGAGGTATTGTGATGGGAGAGGCACTTAAAGCACATCAACCTTGTCCGACTTGTGGAAGTTCAGACGCTCTATCTATTTACTCAGATGGAACGTTCTGTTTCTCTTGTCGTACTATCACTAAAGATGGAATGGAAATGAGCATCAACGAGTATACTGTAAAAAACGCTAAAACGTCCAGTACCCTAGCTAGGGGTAAAATACAAAAACTTAACAAACGGCGTATCACTGAGGAAACGTGCCGCAAGTACGGTGTTACGGTGGATGAAGACAGTAAGCACCTTTACCCGTATTACAATCAATGGAACGAACACGTAGCCAACAAGGTACGTGGAAAGAACAAAACATTCTCCGTTGAAGGTAAAATAAGTGACGCAGGATTATTCGGTCAACAGCTATTCAAGAAGGGTGGTAAATATATCACAATATGTGAAGGTGAGCTAGATGCTATGTCTGCCCATCAGATGTTTGACAGTAAGTGGCCTTGTGTTTCGGTCAGAACAGGAGCCGCTGGAGCCGTTAAAGATGTCAGTGATAACTACGAGTATCTTATGAGTTTCGATAACATAGTTATCTGCTTTGACAGTGATAAAGTCGGTGCGGAGAACGCTAAAAAGATTGCAGAGGTATTGTCTCCAAAGGCCAAGATAATGAAGATGCGTTACGACGATGCTTCTGCTTATCTTATGGAAGGGAAGGAGACAGAGTTTTCTGCTGATTGGTGGAACGCTGATACCCATACACCAGACGGCATCGTAGCAGGTTCTGAGCTATGGGATGTACTGGTAAAGGGTCCAGAGAAGTCTATAGTGGATTATCCTTTTGAAAGCCTCAACAGCATGACCTACGGCATACGTAAAGGTGAGCTAGTAACAATATGTGCAGGTACAGGCATAGGAAAGAGTAGTTTCCTACGTGAAGTTATCTATCATATATTTAAGAACACAGACGAGAACATAGGGCTTATGTTTATGGAAGAGAGCGTACGGACTACTGCTGAAAGTCTTATGAGCCTACACATGAACAAACCTCTTCATCTCCCCAATGTTGTCTACGAGGATCAAGCGTACGAAGATGCGTTTAAAGAAGTGCTTGGATCAAATCGCTTCTATTTCTTTGATCACTTTGGATCGAACACAATAGAAAATATTATCGCTAGGGTCCGATACCTTGTAAGAGCGTTGAACTGTAGGTACATCGTGCTAGATCACATTAGCATATTGGTGAGCGCACAGGACAATGCCTTGGATGAACGTAAGACCATTGACGCCTGTGTGACCAAGTTGCGTACTCTCGTACAGGAGTTAGGAATCTGTCTGTTTATGGTGTCGCATTTACGTAGGCCGTCTAACGGATCACATGAGACTAACTCTATCAACGTTAGCCTTAGTGATCTTAGAGGTAGTCACAGTATAGGCCAACTAAGTGACATCGTTATAGGATTAGAACGTAACGGGCAAGCCGACTGTGTGGTGGAACGACACACAACGTACGCCAGAGTTATAAAGAACCGATTTAGCGGTCTGACAGGTCAATGTTCCAAACTGTATTATGATTTCGGGACAGGACGGATTACTGAGCTTGAGGAGTTGTAACATGAAATGGATTATTGTTATCACTATGTTTATGTTCGATCCCTTACACAAGGGAGAGGATGCTGTAGTAATGCTATCACAACACGACAAACCTTTAATATTTAAGACACTGAAAGAATGTAGTGAACACGTTGGACAAAATTTAGATGACTTGATTGCTTACGCTAACTTACTGTATAAGGATGAAGGCGTAGTCAAACAGGTTCTATGTGTAGAAAAGCGTAGAGATGACGATTCGATTTAGATCAGTCTTTGAGGCAGAGTTTGCCAGTGACTTACAGGAACGCAACATAGAAGTAAAGTATGAAAACGACAAGATAAGGTACGTTCCTAAAACCAGACTGTACACACCTGACTTCTACATATCTAGTCATAATTTCTACGTCGAGACAAAAGGGCGTTTCCTTCCACCGGATAGAGCTAAACACCTGCTCATACAGAAGCAACATCCTGATATTGATATCCGGTTTATCTTTATGAACGCTAACATACGTCTTGATAAAAGGTCTAAATCAACCTACGGTGATTGGTGTGATAAGTACAACTTTAAGTATGCAGTTAGAAGGCTCCCCGAAGAATGGATGAAATAGACGACGTACTGGAGTCAATACGTAAGATGAACCTTATCTTCAATAAATCGGATAAGGTAAAGGAGTTTATTGATCCTAGCGGTATAATCATACTTATTGAGAAAGACCCTAACGACGAAGAAAACTTTAACGTATCTGTGTTTAACTTTGAGGAAAAGGATGGCGATAAATTTCCGATTTGTAAAGTCATCGCCTCTGGTCTGATGCAAGTATTGGATGAAGACCTTGAAAGAGTTTTTACAACAGGAATGAAAAAAGTGCTTGACGAAGCTGACGAAGGTGTTAAAAAGGTTCTTCAAGCGGAAGTTGTAGATTTTAACGATTACAAACGTGCCAAGGGCAAAGTACCGTCATTGTCTCCAAGAGAAGATGACGGTCCTAAAAATGGAGATGACGATAATGACAGTACAGGATAACGTGAACCATCCTAAACACTACAAGCTCAATGAACACGGCATTGAGTGTATTGATGCGATACAGGCTACTATGTCTAAAGAAGGTTTTGAAGAATATTTACGTGGGAATGTTTTAAAGTATCTGTGGCGGTGCAACTACAAAGGGCATAAGATACAAGACTTACATAAAGCTAAGTGGTATCTGGCTAAACTTATCAGCCTCGTAGATAAGGACATAACACAACCAATGTTTAACTTTGACCCTCGTAATACTATTGAGGTAACGAATGAGCAGTAACTACGAAGACTTTATCCACATAAGTCGGTACGCTCGTTATCTGCCAGAGGATAACAGACGAGAGACTTACCAAGATACTGTTGATCGCTGGTGGACATATATGACCGAAAGATTTCCATCCCTGTCCGACCACAAGGATGTGAAGAAGGCTATCGAACAAAAGGAAGTAATGCCGTCTATGCGTACTATGATGGCGGCAGGTCCAGCACTAGATCGTAACAACATAGCAGCGTACAACTGTAGTTATCTTGCTGTAGATGATCCTAAAGCATTTGACGAAGCGTTAATGGTTCTTATGTGCGGTACGGGAGTAGGTTACAGTGTGGAACGTGAGTTTGTTGATAAGTTGCCAGAAGTACCAGAAGAGATTACAAGAACTGACGAAACCATCATAGTCGCAGATAGTAAAGAAGGTTGGGCTAAAGGGTTACGTCAGTTGATATCACGCCTGTATGCAGGTGAACATCCTACGTGGGACTTATCACGTATACGTCCATTTGGTAGTAGACTTAAAACATTTGGTGGTAGAGCCAGTGGACCAGAGCCACTAGACAATCTATTCCGGTTTACTACTTCTACCTTTTATAAAGCAGTAGGACGTAAGCTGTCCAGCCTTGAGTGTCACGATGTAATGTGCGCTGTAGCGGCGGCTGTAGTTGTAGGCGGTGTGCGGCGTAGCGCAATGATCAGTCTGTCTAATCTGAGTGATGACCGTATGCGACACGCTAAGATGGGTAGCTGGTTTAACGAGAACGT
>CEUX01104690.1_pt1 | contig 10641 bp, 3 predicted proteins | sample 531361 | NCBI WGS metagenome assembly CEUX01 (sample SAMEA2622736, study PRJEB7988) | marine metagenome | isolation source: saline water (ENVO:00002010), including
TACGTTATGTCTATGTTCACTTCTAAAGAGCTGTATGATGGCAACCCACTTGTAAATGGTCTACGCCGTGTGGCGGAACTTGTTATTGGCCCCATTGTTTATAGCGGCCCAACTCAGGTCTTTCCGCCTCAGCGTGACGATCATCACGGTAGAGCAACTGTTGTTTTTACTGTGGAGTTTGAAAATGGAATGCGCTACTCAGAGGTAGCGGACTGTTGGGAAGGCAACACAGACGATATGTTCTGTGCCTATGCCATTGCAACTGCAAGCACTCGTGCTGAAGGCAGAGCTTTACGTAAAGCCTTGAGAATTAGAGCTGTAGCTGCGGAAGAAATGACCAAAAAAGACACTGCTAAGATAGTACGAGAATTGTCATCTAAAAAAGAAACCTCTGACGGTGGATATGATGACTCTAGTCGCATGTCTGACGCACAGTACAACTTCATTGATGTCAAGTGTAAGCAGTTGAATGTTAACGGTCGTGAACTATTTAAAACGGTTTTCAATGTAGATAACAATCGCAAGATATCTAAGAAGGTAGCTAGTGATATCATTGACACATTGAATAATTATCAGAGGGATAAATCAACTATCCCAGAGGCAATTTTAGGTTATATAGAGGAGTGGCGTAGTCAATGAAAGTAAACTATACTACAAGCAACAAACGTATTAGTGTTGAGTTTGAAGGTGATTCACAACGAGACATTTTTGAACAAATCAGTAAATTTCAAGAAGTATTTGAGCAGAGCGTATGTGGCAAATGTGGCCATGAGAATCTACGCTTCGTGGTTAGAACGGTTGATGATAACCAATACTACGAGCTAAGATGCACGAACTGCGGAGCTAGACTGGCGTTTGGCGCCCACAAGAAGGGCGGAGGGTTATTCCCGAGACGTAAGGATGGCGATGGAAACTGGTTGCCCGATCAGGGGTGGGTTAAATGGAACCCCAAGACTGAGAAAAACGAGTAACCAAAAAGAAAGCCCCAACCGCGAGGAAGGGGCTTTTTTTAATGGCATAAGAATATTAGAGATACTCACATGTGAAGTACATGCCATAGCTGGTTTTTGCACCAATGCTGTTAGGAGATGCGCTCACAGCTAGATACCAGTCATGACGCATTGCTCTGTGAGTAGCCCCGTCTTGAGGGACTGTTCCAACGTAGCCAGCGACCTTTGTTGCCACGTTATCACCAGCAGTGGTATTTGCACCACTCACGCCCGGACTGTCAGTTAGGTACATCTCATCACCATCACCATCTGAGAAAGCAGTCCACTGGGTGTCTGGATTTGCTTGCATAGGCGACGCAGCAGCCACATGAGCTAGCTGCAGGTCTCCCGTGTTGCTACTAGAATAGCGCCTTGTTTCATAGACCTTAGTGTTAACATCCTCAGCAGCTTTCGTGATATCGTTTCTATCAAAGATTCTTAAGCGACATGTCTTTACCATAACATCTTCGTCATGAGTAAACCTGATGTTTAAAGGCGCCTGAAAATTGCACATTTTATTAAGTTCAATCGCTGCGCCTTCATCAATACTTACACCAGTATTACTTACATATCTGCTATTTTTTAATCTTGTTGAATTGGCTACATCCGTACCGTCTCCGTTAGTATGGAATGTAGTGGTTTGATAATCACCTACTGGTACAGAAACACCAATATTGCTACCAAAAAAACCAAGTCCAGAACCAGCTTCGTGCGTAATATCGCCATATCCGCCGTCTGTGACTTCTGTATTGCTTACGCCCTGAGCGTAAAATCTAATCTCAGCCATTATTTAATCTCCTAGTAAAAGGTCGTCTGTTATATATTATACACGAAAAACGTTATACACCTATGATTTCTACGTGTGTAAATTGTGCCGTGTGGTCTAAAGTATTATCACTGTTCATAAATACGTGACTAATGTCGTTATGATGCTGCATAAATACATCATACGCATAGTCTGTATTTGGTTTAGGTATGCTTAATTTTCTAGCATATGGGGACAATTTTTTCTTTCCTTTTCTGCCGTCTGAGGCTGGCGTAAATCTTACCGCTGGCTGCTGCTTGAGCGGGCCAACATCCAGCTTATCTATGATTGCACACTGGCCGTGAAGCGCATATACTACAGCTCCAACGCCAGCATTTGCCTGACCAGCAGGATTTATTGATGGAACACCTTGTATTTGAGGCGCTGCAGATACTGGATTATTGGGATTCATATCTAGTATTTTGAAGTAATCCTCGCTATTAACAAAGAATTGAGGATCATAATTCTCGCCAAAAGAACCATTTGAGGGGGTAGTTATATGATCTCCGGGTCTGATTTCTATTATAGCTCCTACTGGCCCTGCATCTTCGTCCTCATTGACCTCTGATACCACGACGCTGCCAGCAACATCAGGATTTCCTCCCTCCATCGTAAACGTATCACCTACTTTATATCCCATTCCAGAAGCCGCAATCCACACTGATGGCGAGTGCGTTGCTATAGTGCCAGCAAGGGGTGGAGGAGCGGGGATGTTGGGGAATAGAATATCGTTAGTTCTTGTAGTAGAATCGTAAGTGTGTATATTATGGCCATGTTGCTGAGGTGCTAATGCTATTACTTTCTTTCTATATTTAAACGGAAGCAGCATACCCCTTCTAGTCGTAACAACTTTCCATTCAGACTTTGGTCTAATCATTCCCATTGATCCTGACCTGCCCCCTCCGGCACTTGATACTGTTGGGTTTTGCTGCGGAGTAGCTGGATAGTCACTTAGCACGAAGTCGCCCACCGGAACCTCAATCAGATCTGTTGAGCCCGGAACACCTGATATCGTTGGGACTCTATGGTCGCAGTCAAACTCTGCTATATCAACCCATCTGTACATATCTGTATATCCTTTAGGATCTACGTCTGCGGCAGTATCTTGAGCTGGGTCTCCGACAAAGCTTCCTCCCGGAACGGTCAACAAAGTTCCCGGATTGAAGTGCATCACTGCAAAATATCTGGGATCAAAAATTGTTTGTTCTTCAGGCCAAGCATCGTAAACTTTAGCATATCCAGCAGTAGTACCAAAGTCCATTTGTCCGTCGCCTGAAGACCCCCACCTTTGGTATCCTTGAGGAACTTGAGCTGTGATACCAGCGTTCATAAGTGTCTTGAGTGCTAACTCATAGCCACGAACCTTTACAGTACACTTCGCAGATGCTATGCCAACGGTAGACAGCCCATCATTGCCAAAGCCCCACAAGTCATTTGGAGCATAGCCTTGACCATTGTCTCCATACTCATGTTGATGTCTACAATATATTCCATATGGTACACCTATAGTTCCATTTCCAGCCCCAATAAATCCTTCGCAGCCATTCGCCTCAAAATTAGTCGAATCGGTAGACTCAATGAAATCGCCGTCAGGGTTCATACTTATTTGACCGCCCACCAGACCAAAACTCAAATGATTCAAAAACATTGTGCCTAAACCGTCGCCGTGCATACCTATCATGCCTGCATACTGAATTTTGTCTGATCCATCAGTTCCTGCTAAGCCTGCAAGAATCGACATTCTTTGAGCAAATGCAATCGGAAGCGCTGGAAAACTTGCTCCGCCAGCACTTGCGGGAAAAGGTCTTCCCAATGCAACTCGGCTGCTGCTATACAAGCTCGCCCCAAACGAAGCAGAGCCAGCCAGTTGCCTTGCATAACTATCGTCGTTTCCATATTGGTTTGGAACATCTGCATAGAAAGACCTTCCATCGACGCTTCCACAGTGCTCTGCTGTTAGAGGTATGAAAGCAATTCTGTTTGGAGTTGTTGGTTTTAAGTCAAATAAACTGTCTGGTCTAAGACCTGTGGGTTCTGCGTTGTCATTTTTTGCCACATAACACCACCTACTTTGAGTCGGTCTTTCTCCATTTCTCCAGCTCGCATTTTCTCCTCTGTCAACATATATTTGCGCCAGTTGCGAGACATTTGAAAATGGTGCAGCCACCGGCCCAGCAAGAGGGGTAATCGCGAATTTAAGATCGACCACGTCGGCCAAATACTCTCTAACACCAGCGACTAGATTGTGCGCACCAAGACCGCCAGCCCCTAAAAAGTCTACACCATTCCCTGCAGTCTGCATAGTTTGGTTCAGCATACTAAATGCGCCGCCTTCATTACTTACCAGATTGACACATCGTATTAGTTCATTTAGATCTTCTATAGGAGAGCCGTTTTCTGAGTATGGTGCAGCATTAAGTCCAACCTCGGCGGGTAAGTGGAGACCAAGCCCGTCAGCCTGCGAAAGCACATTGTCAGAAAAACGAAGACTGGGGCTGCCCTTAACATCTTTAAGCGAATGCGTAGTCTCTTCCAGCAATGCCGACGTATTCATACCAGCCGTTCTATAGCCCTTTATCAGTCCATTTCCCTGATCTGTAGAGCCTAAATTGGAAATACTGTCTACGGTATATCCGTCTATTAAGATTGGCCCCCAGTGAGGAAACAGTTTTTCGTGAAAATAATCGTCAGCTGTGACATTTTCAACAGTGCCTCCATCAAGCTCTCTATATGGATTTGCTAGCCCTATAAGTTCATAATATTGAAGACCTCCACCATATATAGACATCTGGTCAAAGGCGGTCGTCTGCTGATATCTACGGCTACCAATAAAATTGACTTCCTGTTCTTTATAAAGACCTGTCGATACACCTAGCGGATCGGTTATCTTTTTATCAGCCCCATTCATACGTGCGAGACTGTGTTCGCCAAACATATTATTATTAATTTCGTCAAAAGCCGGACGTGCAACCGCAGTCTGTGCTGTACCCTGATACTCCGTTAACGACAAACCAACGAGCTTTCTGATGTCTTTATAAAACTTAGTCCTAAACAACCCTTCATATGTTGAATCATTTAGTACGGCCTCATGATACTCTGCAAGGTTTGGATCGTAATGAAATCTATCATCTCTTCTATATGCGTCTTTGTTCGCTATTGATTTCCAGAATTGCCACCTTCCAAACTCAAACTGCTTTGTTTCCTGTTCTGCAAATCCGAAGTCCTGAATTATCCACTCGCCGCCGCTAAGTTTATGGCACATGACTATCTGGCCTTTTGGGAATACTTTTGGCGCACGGTTGATAACTCTAATTTTATGTTTCTCAAGGTTCCCACAATCAAAATTCTTAAATACTGGGCCGTATTCATATGGGTTATTGTTGTGCATTTGTAACGGAAGAGCCCATCCCGTAGAGAAGTTACCCATATAATGATCGCCCGTTGGCGATAGTTGTTCTGGCGTAAGCCCATCTGCGAGTTCCAAGTTGACATTATTTAAAGAGGCTCTGTTAACGTCAGTTAGTAATCGCGCAAGTATTGCTTTGTTTCCAGCTTCAAACATCTTTGTGTTTGGGTCATAGGTTACATCAAGCTCTCCGCCAACCATGTTGTTGGGGTTATTATCACCACCAGCCTCTGGAGGAGCATATACGCCGGGAGTTTGGTTTGTTGGTATAGCTCCTGCGTAGGCAACGCCAAAAGCTAGGTTGGGCTGCATAGCAAATCTAGGCTTGCCTCTTTGCACAACAGCACGTTTGTTGCTTCTCGTCTCTACGTTTGAGTCGTATAGATGTAATGAGAATGGAACACCACTAGAAAATGTGGTACAATCTGGATGGAGAGTAAAGGCTATATTGGCTTCAAAGTTCAGAACACCAGATAAGCTAGATTGAATTTCATTTAAGAGGAGTTGTACATTTAACTTTGTTCTTTTTACGGCGTCGGAGTCATTGGCCAGAAATGCATACTTGCCTTCATTAGCTGCTCTATTAAGTTTTATAATTCCATCTCCAACATAACCTGTAAAGCCGGTAGTGGTTTGGTTCCCGGCCGGATTGGAAAGCGGCTCACTTCCAAGAGATAGATCGTGTATTTCGTTCATAGCTTCTGGATATCTTTTATTCCAGTCTTTTGCTGTTCTGACCTCTATATATTGCTTTTTCAGTATGTCAAATCTAGCAAAGGTTAGATTGTAGGCGTCACAAGGCATATGATTGGCACTTGGCGATTGGCCCGCTGCTAAATCATCGTTGTTTGATATGATTGGATTTGTGATAAGTGAAGCACTAGCTTTTCCAGCACTACGAGCTCCAGTCCATGTTCCTCCCGCAAGGATGCAAGTAAGTTCATCTGTAATCGGCTGTTGGGTTATAGGGTCGCCTACGCTACATTCGCCGCTGGTTAATACCTCAACACACCTAATAGGCAGCTTGTCTATCATCCTTTCTGCTTGATCGAAAGTGTACGTGCTAAATGCGTAGTTAGCAAAGACTGGATGCGTACACTGAAATACGTGATCGCTTCTTTCGTTTTCGTTGAAGAGTCCTTCAAAAGTAAGTTGTGTCATTTTATTCTCCTAATCCTTATCCGAATAGATCGCCTATTTGATCTGCTTTATCTTTAACTCCTGCAAAGCCACCCTGAGCAGCTGCGCCAAGTCCCACAAAAGTACCCGCTGAGCTAGCGCCCATCGAAGTTATATCTCCCAACATTCCAAGACCCAATGCGTCTACTTGGCCTAGAATATCATCTGGAACACCTGCACCAGTAGCTCCGCCGCCACCTTGTCCTCCCAACATCCCAGCTGCAGCCGGAGCATCACTACTGGATCTAGCTCCGCCTTCTGGTAATCCGGGTACAACCGTTTTTACAACACCTACGTTATCACTCAAGTACAAAGAAACATTTGTTTTTCTTCTACCTTTATTTGGCATATTTGGATGATAAGCATCTTCTGACATTGGAACTAAATTCTCTGATACGCTTCCTCCAGCAGAGTTATAGTAAGCAGCGTTAAACTCCTCTGCAGTATTATACACGGATGTATTAGTCTTAAACTTATTTACATTCATGTAGCTTGTACTGTATCCTGCATTTGGTCTTGTATTAGTTGCAGACTCAGCCGCTGATGGTGTACTTACAGCTCCTTGCGCAGAAGCGTTAAAGCTCATGGTGGAACCAGTGCCAGCTCCAGTGCTATTTCCACCGTCAGTTGCGACAGAAGAGCTATTAGTTTCAACGTTCACGGAGGCTACAATTATATCATTAGGAGGTCTGGATTGGTCATTCAGCTCATTCATGAAAGAAGTAGTTTGACTGGCTATATTAACCATTTCATTAAGATTTTTAGTAAATGAGAAGTCTCCTCTTGTTGCGCCCTTGTCTAAGCCCTTCCTTATGAGTTTGTTCTGGTTGTCCCTTATCTTTTGTCTCTCACGGCTCATCCTATCAATTTCGCCTTTTCTTTGGTTATCAAGCTTGCCAAATCTGGAAGTATAAAGATCCATTTTATAAGTAGTGGAAATTCCACCGTTAGCAACATTTACAGATATACTGGTTACGAGTGGCCCGCCGTTGGTTAGCTGCTGACACAAAGAGTTTCCTCTTGGCGCTCCAGCAAACACGATGCCACCTCGCTCTGAGTATAGCAGCAAGCTGTTTGAAAATTCTGCCTGTAGACTTCCGGCTTTATTTAAAAGGTCATATCCACCAAAGTTCCAAGGAGCTAATTTTTCGTCTTTAGAAAATTCTACTTTGCCACCAATATTTTGATATGTGATTCCTCTTTGAACATCTATTGCTGAAGAAACCCAAGGGCCGTAACACCTTTCTTTCGACATAAGAGGCAAAGCTACAATATCTGGATAAATAGGAGACTCTGTAACCAGCCCTAGAGACCTAAGTGGATCATCAAGCATAGTTGCATTAAATTTATTCTTTGCTGCATTGAGTGCCTGATTTAAGGTCTGGGCTGAGAGCTGATTGCATATTTCACCTATGATTCCTACAGGATTTCCTTTCATTGTTGGTTTTTCAAATCCGGGGAAATTCTTAACAACATCTTGGGTCAAAAGATTCTTCATCGTTGTAGTTCCGTAAACTTGGAATGGCCCATCTACCATTCTAGAGTCTTGCGTCGGCTTTACTTTGCCCGGAACGGTGATTAATGCGTATACGGCATCTGGATCTAAGTTATGAGGCTGTGTATTTATCATTTCGCCGTCTAGGCCGGGCACATAAGTCCTTTGGAAGTCTATATGGTCTATGTTTACACCTCCATATCCACCCTTGTCTGGATCTGGAACATAAACAGGATTGTAGAAGCCGTAAGTTGGCTTATACTTGCAATCGCCAGTATCAAGAACCATTTCTGGCATTTCATAGGAACCTATATCAACCACGTTAGTTCCATACACTGGGGCGATTCCCTGTGAAGTTCTAGGTGCCATATAAAACTTGTCGTCAACATCGACCTTTACAAACGCCGTCATTTCAGGAGGGTTTCGACGCTGCGAAACCAGAGATTGAGCCTTGTCGGGCATTATATTATCTAGTTCTTCTAAGAAGATCGGTATAAGATGGCCATTGTTTGTTACTCTTTGTTGAACCATCTTGTCTTTGCTAATACCCTTGAAGCTTAAGAACTGGCTATGATTATATCTAGCAAATGCTTTTACCCTTCCGTTATCTTCTATAAAGTGGAACATATCCTGTGGGAATAAAATATTTCTAGTCACGTATGGCGTAGAGTTGAATCCAAGATTAGTTGTCATAGCGTTAAGGTCTTCCGCGCGTATGGGAGCCTGACACATCTGATAATCAAACCAGCCGCCATTAGAATCAATCTCGTAGTTAAACACCCACTTATCTTCAACCATGTCAAAGTTACATTTAAGTGCGCCGTCACTGTAGTCAGGCAGGCGTTGAGGTATGGTAACTCCCTGATTCCCCAGACCTAAAAGAAACTGCTTGTCAACAGTTCTGGTTCTTAGGTAGTCAAACGGTCTAGGTGGAGATCCGTTTACCAAAGAGCTTCTAATTTGAGTTTGAAATGCTTTAGTAAAATACTGAGTTGGATTACTGGCACTAATAGGCTCTGGCCTGAATCCAAACGGCCCAGTCGTTATTTCACCAACGTAACTAGTAGCGGCACCGTAGTTTTCAAAACCTATTTCTTCCCTGTAATAGATGTTAGTATCTTTAGGTATCTTAACTAAGAACTTCTTGCCTAGATTTTCATCAGCAACTTTCTTTAAATATTCATGTACCTTCTTTGCGTTTTTCTCTGCTCTTTCGTGTAGCTGGCTAATTAGAGTTATTAAATCTGCACCTCCAGTAGTGGCTTTCTTAATTAATCCGATTTGAGCAGATATTGCATTTCTTCTATCAACTGTTGTCTGAAGCCCACTAGCTACGGTGCTATATTGAGTTTCTTGCAAAGCCTCAATCCTGTCATTCATCCCTTTGGCAAACTCAGTGATTTCCTCTATTACATCTTTCAGCCCGTTAAAGAATGACCAAGGTTTTGGAGACTTATTGATAACTGCCTCCATCGCCTGCTCTAACTCAGCCTCAAAAGCTTCGTCGTCTCCTTCTCCCATGCCAAACTGATCATCAGCAGCCTCATCGCTAACCTCCAATGCTGGGTCATTTATGGGCTTTTGTCCAGCTAGGAAAAACTCTACATCAGCTAGTATGCGTTCCAGTTCGTGCTGCGCAGCTTGTATTTCTTGCTCAGCGCTATTTCTTTCTGCTTTAAGTCTACCAATATCTGTAATAATACTATTCATTGAGTTTGCAATGCGAGTGAGTCCAGCTTCTGGAACACCAAGTTTTGTTGCTCGCTTGTAATAAAGTGGATAGCCAAGAGGCGGACTGCATGGGCTAGCAGGCAAGCCATCACTAGTAAAGTAATTTCTATCAGAAGTATAAACACATCTTGGAACAGAGACTCCGTAGTTTTGGCTGATGCCGCTATTCATCAGTATTCCACTCAGCTGGTTTGCGCCGGGTATTGCAGGAGTTCTTTTTAGTAGGGCTCTATCTAGCGCGTCGTCCTCTTCCAAGGATTGCATATATTCGTCGTTGTACTTAACTAAGAAATCTTTCCACCTGTCATAAGAGACTGATGCCGCCCTTAATTCCAACTCAGTTGCAACATAGTAGTTGCCAACTCCAAACGCATTTAACTCAGAGGCGTCAAGCATAATCTGCTGGTAAGCTCCCCATCCTCTTGGTATGGTGACAGCTCCATCGCCTAAGAAACCATAGAATGGTAGTATCTGCTGCTGAAGAGATTTCCAGTGCTTCCACTGGTCTCCAATAGCATTTACTGCGCCCGCATCTCCGACGGCTCCGTTGGGAGTAATTCCCTGTTTAAATTTACGAACATCGAGGAAGTCTCGGTCTCTATTGTTGGAAAAGAAGTATAGCTTGCTTTCTTGTGCTCCAACTACAAACTTATCAGTGACAACATTTGATAGTTCATATCCAACGTCGTTATTCTGTACATGTTCTCCGCGCTCTGTTTGTTCATCTATGAACTTTTGTATAGATCCGTAGTCTGGCTTTTTAGATCTATCAATAGTCTCTACACGAATAACCCCCGTTATAACTTTGTCTCTCCAGTCAGGGTCTATATAGTTTCCACTGCTATCTTTTTCTTTTACCCCAGAGTTGTATCTGTTGAGAAACGCTGTGGCTGGATGATCTAAAACTGGCAGCAGGCTAACAAATAAGTCGTGACTTATCACGTCCGCAAGCTCCTGACACAATTCCATAAGCGTCATCTTGTCAAAGTTTAGCCTGTAATACGGCGGAATCTTGTCTGCTGGAAATGCACTCAAG
>CEUX01212640.1_pt1 | contig 10638 bp, 23 predicted proteins | sample 531361 | NCBI WGS metagenome assembly CEUX01 (sample SAMEA2622736, study PRJEB7988) | marine metagenome | isolation source: saline water (ENVO:00002010), including
TTTGTCTCTCAATTTAATGCTGAATAGAATATTTTATTTCTACTTTGCCTATAGCTTACAATTTTATAAATTTATTTTAATCAATTTATTTCTTTTGGTGCAGGTAACTGTTTATTATTACTTTCTAAAATCTTTTCATTCCATTCTTCTTCTGTCACATCATCAATTGGTGTAAATACAACATCTGGCAACATACCCACTTGTAATTCTTGCCTAACTTTACCTTCTGTTCTATCAGCAATAAATTCTACTGCCCAAGATTTTCCATCAAGTGCATATTCAAACACTCTCCGTAAAACAACTTCTAATTTTGTGTATTGCCCATCTTTAGTTCCATCCTCTGATCCAATTTTTAACAACATATCTGGTATTGACCTACTTCCTTTTGGTCTGCCATTTGGATTCCCAGATTGCCCTTTTTTAAATTGATGCTCTTTTAGGTGACCATACTGTTTATTCGCTGTTTTATCAGTATCCATCAGAATCCTTTGAGTGGATAAAATATTAATGAATTTCTATATCCTTTTGATGACTTGGCTCTTATAGGAGTAACACCATGTACATTACGCCAAGCAGGGTAACAAAGCAAGGAATTATCTGCCTGCTCTATTGTAATATTATAATCTGGTATCCGTAAGCAACCACCACTTGAATCAAATCTTTTTGTAAATATACAATTTACTGTATCTTTTAAATTACCAGTATCAATGTGGTAAGGTGCTGAAATATTATAATTAGATATTGAACTTGTAAACAATGGGCTAAATTGATATTGCTTCGGAACTGTTTCAGATATTATCTTTAATTGTTTTTCATAGACATTAGGCAAATGTTTTTTTACTAAATTTTCAGATTCTTTTGCAATTAGCACCATTGCTTTAATAAAAGTTTGAGCATCTTCATTTTGATGAACACTAGAAATAACAGGATAATTCCTTCTAAAATGTGCTTTTGGAGGAACACTACCTAAAATAGTACTCATTTGTATAACTCCCATTGAATCAGCAATTTGAGTATTTTCTCCATAATGTTTAGGTTCTCTGTTATTTTTAAGGATAAAAAATTTATTTACTGCATCTGATCTTCTTAATTTAGACTTCGGGACATTATCACTTAAAAATTCATTGTTTGCTATTTCAACTAACTTCTTTAATTTGCCTGTAATTTTAGATATATAGAACCCAAAAACTTCTCCATTCTCTACAAAATAACAACTTTCTTTTATATTAGGAATATATTCTTCACATCGTTTGCCCACCCTACTTTTATGTTCAACCAATTCTAAATTTAATTTCTTCATATCATATAATGACGCTTCCAAGACTTTACTTGTTCTGGATTATTAAATCTAATTTGTAATTCAGCTTTAGGGTGACAACCTTTTTTTTCTTTATACCTAAAAAAATCTGGATATTTCTTTAGCAAATAAGCACAATCTATTATTTTCCTTTCAACTCTTTGTTCGTAAGTACCTATACCTCCTTCTTCATAATGCCCTGCAGTTGGTTTTATCCAACAATTTATAAGGACTGCATTGTTCTTGATAATTTGTTCAGCACAATACCCGAAATCTTCCATTGCTTCTAATTTAGGGTCATACCGCAATTCATTATATTTAATTGCCACTGCTTTTGAAATTACATACCCAACATTTTTATATTTTTTGCTGTTAAAAAAATAATTACCAACTGTCGCAAAACCGATATATTCTACTTTTATTTGTTCCGCAACTGATATATCTTTTTCAAGTAAGTCAACAAACTCCTTTGCATTTATCTCAAAATCATAATCGGACTGAGTAATATCTCTTTTATTAACATCAAGTCTTTTATTATTTTCATATAAAGGACTGCGAACTCTTTTAAATCCTGAAATATTATCGTCTAAAGATATATACCACTTGCCTTTCTCAGCCAAATTATTTACGATCCAATTCCTTTGATTAGTAATACCACGATCCGCACCTGTAACAATAATCTTCTGCTCTGTAACTCTACCTGCATTTAGGTAATCTTCCTTACATTTTTCTGTATGCAACAACACCCTATAATCAAGTCCACATTCATCAAGGTAAATTGAAGTTTTGATAGTTTTTGCTCTGTTATATGAAGGCACATAAATCGGTATCATTGTTTTACCCTCAAACCAAATCCATTTTTTTTCAATGATACATATTTAGGGAACATTTTGCATAATTCAATATTACCCAACCTATTTTGTTCTTTCCTTTCTTCTTTAGTCAGACGTGCTTGAATACCACCATCAATTTTAAAATATTTTACATCTGTAAAAGTTAAATTCATATACCTAACTATTTTGCCAAATTTAATATAATGCCTAACTGCTAATTCTATATCTTCCACTAATCCTGTTGGGGCAACTGGCTTTAAAAATTCATTTTTGTCGTTTATAAAGCCATAAAATTTTGCTGACATTGCCCCATTTTTTGTACTTATTTTATTCTTCATGAAGAAAGGATTGCTTACAATATTTATGGCAAACAATTTTGTTTCATTCCTAACCATTTGACCATAAGCATCCTTACACAAATCATCTATCCTTGTAAATTTCTCCAGAGTTTTACTATTTACTAATCTAGTAATACCATTAAAAGTATCGTCAATCGAAACAATATAATCATCGTGTTCAAAATAATCCCTAATGAAGTTTCTTTTTTCATTAATATTATTTGCTTTAGTAAATACCAATTTCAAAGAATACTGTTTCTCAAATTTGGCATATTTTTCCATATCATCTGGACATTCAAGAAAAATATAAATTTTACTAAAATCAATTTTTGCTTCCTTTAAATGTGTAAAACAATATTTTTCAATAATTTCATGCCTTTTATAACTAGGAATCGCTATTTTGTAATCAATCATTACCTGCTTTTGAGGAATGTTAAAAGAATCCCTCCCACATATTCACCATTTTTTCTCATTTCATTTATCAATGTATTTGCTTCTTCCCAATCTTCTATTTTAAACTCAATTTGAATTGCTTTTCTTGTGCCTTCTTTGAATCCATCCAAATCAACTTCTGCATCATCAAGAATTGAATAGTCAATATTAGTAAAACCTGTTAATTGATTATCAGTAAATCCCCATTCTGACAATTCTGCTGTATCAAAGTTATTTGCTAAAGCATCCCAATCCCATTCACCAGTATTTCTATTCAAACGAATATTTAATTCTTTTTCTTTATCTGGCGTTAAATCTAATTCTACAGTTGGAACTTCTTTAATCCCCAATTCTTTAGCAATCGTAACTCTTTGATGCCCACCAACTATAACATTTTTTCTTTCTGGATTTTTATTGATTAGTATTGGATCGACAAGACCAAATCTTTTAATTGAATCTATTAAGGATTGTCTTTGTTCTTGTGTCATTTGGCGAGGATTATATTCGGCAAAAATTAAATCTGTAACATCCCTGTTAATTATTTGCATATCATATCCCTTTCACTTTCTTCTGTTTCTGATTCTCTACAAATCTCGCAAGTATACTCAAAATTCTGTTCGTCAAAATCAAATTCTGGGAAATAGTCAGTATCACTTACACATCCATACTTACAAATAATAATACTCATAAATACCTTTTATTGTTAATATTAGTTTTTTAAAAAGTCAATTAAATTGTCGTTTTACCCACAAATTTTTTGAATAATTCTCGAAATTCATTAGGCATTGGAATTGGGTTTTTAGTTTTTTCTTCAATCATATTTTCTTCTTTTGCCCAAGACCTTAATGCAGGATCATTAGTACAATATTTCCTAAATTCTGCAGGCGATGGGAAAAACCCAGTATCATGTTCTTTTAGGCACCTCATTAATCCATTAATCATCTGTTTCATGTTTTTATCATTAAAAGCCAATACCCAATCCTCAACTAATTCGCTTGATATTGGATGGTTTGGGTACACTGCCGATAGACGCTTTAATATCACTCCAAGTTCCTCCTGTTTTAACATACTCCTCCTTTAATTCATTAATTGCATTATCAACTTTATTAATGTTATTAGGTTTTTCTTTAATAATTTGATTTAAATACCCTTCAAATTTATTAGAATAAAGAGTTTCAGGTCTTAAATATTGTGACATATTAGGATTATCTTTCCACTCGTTACATTTCTTTTCATTAACAATAATAAAATCTTCAGTTGAAAAACCTTCCGCCATTCTGATTGCTATTAAATTATTAGTATTTACTGAAAAACAAGAATAATTAGTATCTAATCTTGAATTTAAATCCTTAATAATAATATCCACCTCTTTTTGAGGTGCTTTTCTTTTATTTTTCTTTACTTTACTTTCTTTTACTTTACTTTGTATAGATTCAACCGATTTATTATTATTTTCAATCGATTGAATATCCGATTCAACCGAATGATTATTTTTTAAATTATTTTTAACCTCTTTATATTTATTGTAATTCCTCTGATTCCTTTTTCTCATTTCTGTCACAGACATATAATTTTCTTGCACTTGCTCCGAAGTTAAACCACCATTTGCTGTTTCAAAAATTAATTCACAATCATTAATAAGAAATAAAATAAATTTATCTAATTCATCAACTGGAAATTCCAAGTCATTTGCAAGGGATGCTTTGTTATATTTTTTCGATATATCTAAAATACAATCTTCCGCTTGTGCAATACGATTATTTAAAGCCCAAAACTTACCTTCTCCTGCCCATCCATATTCATTACGAAGCATTTTAAATTTCGGATGTTGATCTGATTGTGCAGAATGGCGGTAAAATTCAATATTGTTCTTCATCTTCTCCTCCATAAAAATCAATAATATTGAAATAAGATCCATCTAACCACCCTGCCCCACTGCATTCCCCACAATTTCTATCAACCCATTCATCAAATTCTGGATTAAAAAAATGGTGAACTCCTGTACCTTTGCAAGTAGGGCATTTTAAGTTTCTCCTAGTCATTAGAATGGCATCCCATCATTTGCATCATTAGTAAGTTGTAATGCCCCAAATGGATTTCTACCTCTGCCTTCATCCTCAAAAAATTCAGAAATATTTATTTGTGCTTCTAACATGGCGTTTTTTAAATCTTCTGAAGGAGGTTCAACAGGAGGTTCAGCAACCAGATTATACTCGGTTTGTAAACCATGCCCTGTTCTTGTAACAGCAATCACATAATTAATTGGATTCCCCCAAGCATCATTCTCTGCTAACTTTCTCAGTTGCTTTTGAATTGTTCTTTGGGTTATACTCCAAATTTGTGCTTCCTGGTCATCTAAATTAAAGATTTGAATAGCCCAAAAATGGCGAGGTCTACCTTCCTCATCTATTTCTTCTGCTTTTTCAAAACTAGCTTGGTCGCCAGTTACATAGCGAAATCGATATGGTTGACCTTCTTTCCAAGATTCCCAACCCATAATTGCTGTGTTTGGATTTTCAAAAGAACCCATTATTCGGATTCTTTTAGTTTGCTCGTTTTGCTCTTTATCATTTAAGCGGAAATATGTTCCACCTGTACCCATTTTTGGTTCTTCATATCCATCTGGAATAAAATTACTCATATTTTCCTCCTATTTTTACAATTGCATTTTGATTCTTAAAATATTTATCTACGATCTTAATTGGGTCTGGTTTTTTATACCCAAAATAATCTGCTTCAAATTCCGCAATATCTAACTCTCTTTGACATTCTTTGAATATCGTAAAAAAGTCAGATGCGTTTTTTTCTTTGCTATTATTTTTATTCATGCTAACCTTTATTAGAATGGTTAAGAATTGGATTCTCGTTTGGACTCTCCACCAAACAAGGATTTGTAGATACTAATGGTATGTCTATGAATACTCTTAGCCATATCACTGCGCCTACGTGAAGCCTCTGCTCCTTCATTTCTTCTCCTAGCGGAGGCTTTACAAATTTTATAGATTTCTGCTTGAGATAAAACTTCCATGTTTCCTTTAGGTTTGAATTTTTGAATTAATGTTTTTTACTGAGCCTTGCCTTCCATTCCTCTTTCTGTAGGTCAGTCCATTTATTATATTCATTTGGTAACCAAGGGATACCTAATTCTCTTTTCCCACAATCACAACATTTAAAAGTATCATCAGTTTTGACGATACAGTCTGACAAAGAACACCAAATTGGAGTTGTCCTTTTGGGGTATTCTGTCCAATCGTATTCTTCTTTATCACCACTAGGAAGATCCCATAAATCAGTAACCCACCCAGAAGTAAACCGATCTCGATCCCGCCAAAGTCTGGTTTGTTGGCGGTCAAAATAATCCTTCATGCCTCTTTCCCATATTGTTGAATTATCTTGGATTCATCTCCAAGATTATGTGGTTGATATAGCGGATGTTCATTAGTTGTTAGCACATCTCTAACATATTGGCTCATTGTTCTTTCTGATCTCCTTGCACGTTCTTTAACAAGTCGATGAAACGAATCATTTACTTTAACAATAATTGTTTTCATACTCTCCTTTCATCAGATTTAATATTTTTATCTTTAGTATAAACTTTTTTTATAAAAAAATAAAGTTTTTAACATATTTATGTTATATTATTTACTTATTAAATTCAACTCCTTTCTGATTTCGTAACAACCTTTAGTTCCATCTCTATTTAGTTGGTCACAAATATTAACAGCATCCATAAATCTTGTTAATTCTGGTAACCCATTAACTTTTTCTTCTGGAAAATCTGGATTTGGAGCAATCCAGACTATATAGTATTTAGAATGTTCTATTTCTATTCCAATTTGCTGTTGTTTTGCATTCATATTACCTCCTTTTCCTGAACATACCTTTTAGATTAAGATCCATAACCATTACCACTCTACCTAACGCAGAACCTAAGTTCTGGTTTATTTTGTATTTATCAAAATGAGATTCAATTGCGGAATCCCATCTCATTTTATGGATTATCATTTGGGAAGAATAATTTTGTCTCCTGCCCAAATATTTTAATTCTTTGCAAGTGTCATAAAACTTTACAACACATTGCATGTTTGTTGGATACCAAGCACGAAATAATGCTTGAATATTTGGCCTTAAATCACTTAAAGGGCATTCATCTCCTTCACGAAAAATTCGATCTATTTTTTCTTTTAAATCGGTTTCCATTTTTAATTGTTCAGGATGTGATCTCATTCTCCTCCTATAATTCATTAAAAAAGTTATTTATTTGAGAGATATCAATCTTTTTATCTCTCCATTTCACACCATCACCAGTAGTACTGTCGTGATAGTGTCTACATACATACGACAAAAATTTTTCGTATGTTTTGCACTTCTTGGCTAGAACATATAAATGTTCTTCATTGCCTATCCACAAGGCAACGTTCCATGTTTCATAATTTTTCCACCCATTATAATTGCTCATAAATCAGTCCCTTTCTCTACTGAAATTTTTAAATCTTCTCTCCATCCATCGAGAAGTTCATCAAGATATTCGATTCTTTCTTGGGCTTTTTCGTAGGCTCGTTTTGCATTACTTTTAACAGCTTCAGTAGCATAAGCTACTTGCTTCCCACGTTCTGCCTTCAAAAATCTTTTAATTGTTAAATATTTCTCCATCCTTGATATTTCTATTCTGTCATTTTGCATTGTTGACTGTAGAGTTATATCATCATGGTCAGCCCAAAAATAAGACCCAATATTTTCTTCATCTTTAATATAATATACTGGATCGCAAGATTCGGTATTTCTACTTACATTTTCGATACTCCCACACCGATGTGCAGTTATTTTATAACCACCTATTTTCCCATCGGCTTTTATATTTTGAACCTTGTTGACAAGGACTTTATCCCCGATTAAAAAATCATTTTCTTCCATTTTCTTCTCCATTTAGTTAAAAATTAGTTTATATAAATAGTATATACAAAATTTATACAAAAATAAATGTTTTTTTTAATTATTTATAATTAATTAATCTTCATCGATATCTTCCACATATACTAATCGTTCTTCTAACTTTTCTATTTTTTCTTCCAATTCCGAAACTTTCTGAGCTAATAGATTTACTTGTCTATTAGTTGCCCTGTTCTGAATTTCGGTGTCAATTTCTCTAAATAACAAAGATATTGATTCTTGAACTTTTTCCAAATAAAAACGATATTCCATTTTTTTCTCCATTTTGGCAATATTACCTTTGCCTTAGGCTAGTACCCGATTGTACTTTAGGTGACACCTCAAAAAGATGCCACCCGAAGTCAAATCTAAGCAACTTTGGCAAGGATTTCCTTAGTTTTTACAGGACTAAAATTTGTCCATTTATCCATCGCCTTCGTTAATTTAATAGATCGATGATTTAATTGGTCAGGATTGTTATACTCTTTAAATACTTCAGTATAGCAATTATTAAATGACCACATATTTCTTGGAGAAAATTCCTCATATCTTGGTTGCCTCCACTCATTTAAAACTTTGCCAATTTTATCAGAAGGAATAATTCCTTCATCATAAGATTGAATCATATAATCATGAATTTGTGCAGGAGATTCAATTTCAAACTTCTTATATTCTTGAATCCTTTTCTCATTTACTTTCCCATCAAATTCAATTTGCTTCAAACCGTCTTGAATTAACAAAGGTAGCCTATCCATGACCATTGAAGTATGCTTAGTTGTAAGAGCATAATCTCCAAAAGCCTGTAGATTACTACATATAAATACAGTTGCGCCACCATACATAGCAATCCCGAATGCTTTATCGTGAGAATTTCTGAAACCTATGCTCATACAGAAATCAGAAGATTTTGACTTTAATCTCATCAAACCAAAACATCTCAAATCATTATGACTTGTTCCCAATTCTGGTTCGTTTGCTAATTCAAAATTAGGCATCTTATCAATTTCGCCTAAAATTGAATTTAATAATTCAGTATGCCCAACAGGTCTCCATGTTTTTGTTGGCTTTGGGGTTTTAATTTTCATTAATTGTTTTGTATCAACTTTTTTTTCTACACATAAACCATTCATATTCTTCTCCATTTTAATTAATATTTAATGATGCTTAATTGCATCTCAAGAGGCTCCCGAAGGAGCCCTCCAAGATGGAATCAATAATTGATGTTTCTCCTCAATTGTGTTTCTTTTTTTGTTTTTATTATTTCTAGAGCCACATCGTTTCTTAACTCTTGACCATTACGATCTTTACTCAAAGACATACATAAAAGATCAGCTTCATCTTGTCCAACAAGTTCAAGTTCTAGTAGACTATAAATTGCGTTACAAGCCTGCCTATATTTTTTTTCTGATTCATTTAAATATTTTTCCATTTCTAACATTTTCTTCTCCTTAATTGGTTAACTTAATTTAATTAATGTATATAAATTATATAAAATTTTTATATAAAAGTAAAGGGTTTTTTTATTTTTTTTTACTTTTTTTTCGTTTTTTTTCGTTTTTTTCGGTTTTTGGCTCTAAATTTGCTGAATTTAAGAACCTGCGGATACTTTAGGTGATACTTTGAGGGGAGTTAATTAATAAAATCGGGAGGTATTATTTGAGCTTTTAATTCTTTAATTTGTTTTTCTAATTCTTTTATTCTTTTATTATCTTCTCCAGAGGCATATGCCAGTTTACTATGTTCTTTTTCGAGATTTTGAATTTTCTTTCTCAGGATTTCGATTATCTCTTGTTGTTTTAATTGCAATTCTACTAATACTTGGTTTGCCAAATCCATTTGAAAAACTTTTTCTTTGAAATTATTGTTTTATCATTTATTATAACTTTATTATGAAATATTTAAAAGTTAAAGAAAGCACTATCCAGAAATCAATATTAGCGTGGGGAAATGCAAAGCGTATTCTGATGCACAGAATTAACGTAATTGGAACTCCTTATGTTAGTAATGGAAAAACCTATTATAGACCCGCACAAAATACAGGTATGGCAGACATCCTATGCACATACCTCGTTGAAAATATTCCTGTAAATATTTGGTTGGAAGTTAAAACGAAAACAGGTAAATTATCAGCAAGTCAAATAGCTTTTAAGGATACGATAGGAAAGTATAAAGGCTATTATTATGTTGTCCGTAGTATTGAAGATGTAGAGAAAGTATTTAAAGAAGTTGAAATTTTAACTTGGGAAAATATCAACAAAGCAAAGTAGAAATAAAATATTTCAATTAGTGTTAAATTGAGAGACAAACAGAAAGTAGCAAATAAAACATTTCAATCAATAGTAAATTGGACGTTAAACAGAAAGTAGAAATAAAACATTTCAATTAGTGTTAAATTGAGAGGCAAAGGTAAAGTAGTGAAAAAACATTTCAATTAGTGTTAAATTGGAAGTTAAACAGGAAGTAGGAAAAAAATATTTCAATCAATAGTAAATTGACAATTTAAGTCAAACAATTAATCGACCCTCTGTAAGCCCTTTATTATCAACGTGTTACAAGCACTTATTTATAAAAACATTTCATTCAGCATTAAATTGGGAATTAAACAGAAAGTAAATATAAAACATTTCAATTAGTGTTAAATTGAGAGACAAACAGAAAGTAGAAATAAAATATTTCAATCAATAGTAAATTGAGAAACAAACACAAAGTAGAAATAAAATATTTCTAGTAGTTTAAATTTGGTAGGTAAACAGAAAGTAAAAATAAAATATTTCAGTTGTAAATAAATTTGAAGCATAAAGGCAAAGTA
>CEUX01050835.1_pt1 | contig 10635 bp, 14 predicted proteins | sample 531361 | NCBI WGS metagenome assembly CEUX01 (sample SAMEA2622736, study PRJEB7988) | marine metagenome | isolation source: saline water (ENVO:00002010), including
GCCGAAGGGATTGAGGTTGCTGGGAGGTGTCTCGACGTACAAATCGCTGAACCGCTTATAAATGAAGAAAGCGCTCAAGGATATTCACTAGAAGTATTAAGTAATAAATATATAGGAAAGGGAAAAGATGAAGATCTACTTAAGGAAGCCGCAATTGCTTATAATGTAGACCCTAAAAAAGAGCTTTATAAACTTCCTGCTCACTATGTAGGGCCTTATGCTGAAGGAGATGTTAATAATACATTACAGGTTTGGAATAAACAAGAAAAAATACTTGAAGATCAAGGCCTCACAGATATATTTAAACTAGAAACAAATCTTATACCGGTTCTTTTAAATATGCGATTTAAAGGTGTTAAGATAGATATTAATAAAGCTGAGCAATTAAATGAAAAATATATAAAAGAAGAAAAAGAAATGCTTGCTAATCTAAGAAAATTAGCAGGATTTCCAGTTGAACCTTGGAGTAATCAACAACTTGCTGAGGCATGTAAAGAACAAAAAATATGGTTTCCTGAAACACAAGCTGGTAATCCTTCTTTTACTTCTAGTTTTATGAATAATAATGAAAATGAGTTTTTAAAAAATGTTGCTGAGTTTAGAAAAGTTAACAAGATGAGAAGGGATTTTATAGAAAAAGTTTGTCTCAATATGAATTACAAAGGAAAAATACATGCACAATTTCACCAATTACGTAAAGATTCTGATGGGACACGGACTGGCCGTTTTTCGTCGTCAAATCCAAATCTTCAACAAATTCCTTCAAGGGACGAGAATTGGGGTCCTCTTGTCAGGGATTTATTTATTGCCGATGATGATTGTAGCTGGGCTCGTTTGGATTATAACCAACAAGAGCCAAGAGTTCTTGTTCATTATGCTTCGCTTCGTGAGCTCTCAGGCGCTGAAAAAGCGGCTGACTTATATAGGAGTGATGCTTCTGCTGACTTCCATCAAATGGTTGCTGATATGGCAGGAATTGAAAGGAAGATTGCAAAATCGATCAACTTAGGAATTATGTATGGGATGGGTCCTTATAAACTTTCACAAATGTTAAATATGACATATGAGCAAGCAACAGAGTTATTAGAGCATTATCATCAAAAAGTTCCATTTTTAAGAGGGTTAATGCATGAGTGTACAAAAGCTGCTACATACAATGGAAGTATTAAAACATTACTTGGAAGAAGAAGACATTTTGATTTTTGGGAACCTTCTGATTTTAAAAATAAATATCCTAATAAAGAAATGCCACTAAGAAAAGATGAAGCGGAAAGTATATGGAAAGGAAGACCTTTAAAAAGAGCACATACACACAAAGCATTGAATGCTTTAATACAAGGATCAAGTGCAGATATAACTAAGCAAGCTATGCTTGATTTACATAATGAAATAGGAATTACATGTCACATGCAAGTACATGATGAATTAGATTTTAGTTTTAAAAATAATAAACAATTAAAAGAGGCTCAAGAGCTGATGGAGAATTGTGTTAAATTAGAAGTCCCATTGAAAGTAACAGTAGAGACTGGTAAAGCGTGGGGCTCTGTAAAAGAGAAAGGTGGTGATAAATAATGTGGTTATTTACTAATCATGGATTTTTTAGTATAGTACAACACGATAAACGTAAAGATACGTTAATTGTAAGAGCAAGAAGAAAGGAGCATCTTGAGGCATATTTTACAGGATATAAAATTAGCTACAAACCTGAAAGGGATTACCAATATAGAATCTATACATCTAGAAAAAATATTGCAGAATTTCTATTTAATTTTGTTGAAGAGATTGACTATACAAATTTTAAAAATTCTATTAAAGACGAAAAACTTAAATCAGTCGCATCTATGGTGTGGCATAATATATTTGCGGGGTTAGATGAAGGAAACAGAACTGTGGTCTTTACTCCGTCAGAAAATACCTGGCCATCTAATAAGGATTGAAAATTTAGTAACTAAAGGTGTTCCTGACGTTCATTGTTGTTATCAAGGAAAACATACTTGGCTAGAGCTTAAAATAGCAAGTGGAAATCATGTGTATTTTCAGTCTTCACAGATTGGTTTCATGGCAGAAGCTATAAAACACAAGGAAAATGTAAAAGTATTATTGCGAAAAAAAGAATTAATTTATGTTATTAATCCCGATGTCATCATTAATTCGTGTCAAACAGAACAAAAGAATGATAAAGTTCAAATTGAAATAAAAAATCTATCAAGTGCCTCCATTTGGGGGCAACCTTGGAGATGGGATGAGATTATAAAAGAAATTTATAATCTATAGAGAGGAGAAAACGTGGCTGTATTTGTTGTACAAGAAGTGCATAATAAAAATTTATTGCCAGCTAAAAAATTTGGCAGTTTAAAACTCATGTTACCTCCAGGCAATATAGTTCTTTCAGCTGTTCCTACTGTAAGAAGATTAAGGAAAGCATTAAAAGATTATACAATTAAAGATTACATCTTGTTAATAGGAGATCCTATTGCTATTGCTTTAGCAGGATCTATTGCTTCAGAAATGAATGCAGGCAAGGTTAATTATTTAAAATGGGATAGACAATCACTTGATTATATTCCACTGGAAACTGATATATACGGGAGGGTAAATGAAGAATAATGTTATATTAGAAGATACTATAAAAATTTCTGACAAAGGTCTAGAAAAAGTTCAAGCACTTATACTTGAAAATTCAAATTTATTAAATCATTTTAATTATCTTGAGAAATCTTTAAAAGAAGTTAAAGAAGCTTTAAGAAGAAATACTGAAGAAGATATTCCTAATGCGTTAGAAGAATTTGGAATGACTGAAATAAAAACAAAAGACGGAAGTTCAATTAGTGTCAAACAAATTTACCGTGGCCATATTTCTAAAGCCAATCAAGGGAAAGCTTTCGAATGGTTAAGAGATAATAATCACGGGGATTTAATAAAAAATGAAATTAAGGTTAGCTTTGGTAAAGGAGAAGATTTTGAAGCATTAGATACAAAAGAATACCTTAATAAGAGAGGTCAAAGTTTTACGGACAGAGAGTATGTACATCCACAAACTCTTAATGCGTTCGTTCGTGAACAAACTGAAGCTGGTAAGCCCCTAGCTGATGATTTGTTGGGTGTGCACATAGGGCGTGTTGCAACAATTAAGAAAGGAGAATAAATCTTATGTCAGCAAACATACAACAACGTAAAACTACGGAAGTTGCTAAAATAGACTTTGCAGCTGATGCAGGAATAGGACTTGAGCAAATGAATGCGAGAGACCTTGCTATACCCTTCTATACTTTATTGCAAAAAACCAGTCCTCAAGTTGAGGATATAGAAGGCGCAAAAGCAGGAATGATATTTAATACTGTCACAAGTGAAGTACATGATAGTTTAACTGTTATCCCTTGCGGTTATAAAAGGTGCCTTGTTGAATGGGTCCCTCGAGAAAAAGGCGGAGGCTATGTTGGAGTTCATGAAGTGAATAGTGATATAGCTAATAAACCTAGAAATGATAGAGGAGAGATAGTATTAGACAATGGAAATATCCTTGTTGAAACTTCTTATCATTTTATTCTTGCAGGAGACAAGTTAGAAACAGCTGTTATCAGTATGACTAGCACGCAATTAAAGAAATCTAGAAGATGGAATAGTTTGCAATTTGGCTTAAAGGTAAAGAATGCAAATGGAGAAATGGTTACACCTGCTTCTTTCAGTCACCAATACAAGTTAACATCGGTAGCTGAAAAGAATGATAAAGGATCTTGGCATGGCTGGAACATTGAAGTTCTAGGTCCTATTCAAGATACTCATACGTACCAGGTTGCTAAAACATTTGCAGGTACTGTAAGAAGCGGAGAAGTTCAAGTAACTCCACCAGCTAGAGAAGAAGTTAAAGAAAATAAAGACTTTTAAGGAGCAGCATGGAAGACAAAGACGGTTTTATAAAAACCTTTATGTCTCTCTTTGCTGGTCTTGAAAGAGCTCACGGCACGTACGACATAAAAGACGCACGTGCCGATGGGAAACTTACAGGAAATGCAGTAACAGTTAGAGCAAAGGTTACACTAGACCATTGGAAAAACCATTTAGATGGAACAAAAAGCTTAGGCATTATTCCTATAAATGATGATTCAAAAGTAAAATTTGGTGTTATAGATGTAGATGAATATAAGGGGCTGGACTTAAAAGAATTAGCAAAAAAGTTATCAAGCCAAAAAATTCCATTTGTTCCTTGTAGATCTAAGAGTGGCGGTGTTCATTTATTTCTATTTTGTAAAGAATGGATAAGCGCAGAAATTATGCAATCTAAATTAAAAGAGCTTGCAGCAGGATTAGGATTTGGCAGTTCAGAAATATTTCCAAAACAAACAAGAATCCTTGTTGATCGTGGGGACATTGGTCAGTGGATCAATATGCCATATTTTGACAGTGATAAAACACTAAGATATGCTCTTGGTCCAGATGGAAATTCATTAACTGTAAAAGATTTTTTAGAATATTCAGAGAGTAAAAAAGTAGATTTAAAAGAATTAAAAGAATGTCATGTACCAGTAAATACAGAATTAGAAGAAGGTCCTCCTTGCCTTCAATTATTAACAAGTTCAGGATTTCCAGAAGGAACAAGAAACAATGGATTATTTAATCTAGCAGTATATGCTAGAAAAGCATTTCCTGATACTTGGCAAGCAGTTACAGAACAATATAATATAAAGTTTATGGATCCTCCATTGACTAGTTCAGAAGTTTTAAATGTTATAAAATCAGCGAATAAAAAATCATATCAATATACTTGCAGTAGACCTCCTATAGCACCGCATTGTAATGCCGCTGTATGTAAATTAAGAAAACATGGAATTGGTAATGATGGAAAAATGCCTAATATTCATTCCTTAACAAAATATAATACTCAGCCACCAATTTGGTTTCTTGATGTTGAAGGATGTGGTAGAATAGAATTAGAAACAGATGATTTACAAAACCAAAGAAGATTTCAGAGAAAATGCATGGAAAAATTAAACATGATGCCAGCTAAGATGAATGAAAATTCTTGGAACCAACTTATTAATCATTTATTTGAGCACCTTGTTGTTATAGAAGCACCTGCAGACGCTAGTCCTATAGGGCAAATGATGGAATTAGTAGAAAGATTTTGTACTGGAAGATCACAAGCAATGGATAAAGGAGAAATATTATTGGGAAAACCTTGGATAGAGGATAATAGAGTATTTTTTAGGATATCAGATATTATGTCATTTTTTGATCGTCAACATTTTAGAGAATTTAAAGTGCAACAAGTTACATCAATTTTAAAACAAAAAGGAGCTGAACATCATTTCTTTAATGTCAAGGGAAAAGGAGTTAATGCATGGTCATTACCTGCATTTGCCCAGCAAGATGAAGGGCATGATTTACCAAAGGAGTTAAATGAAGAAAAAGCTGTATTTTAATATGCCATATCCTTGGGTAAGAATCCACTGGATTGATCCAACAAGCCGAGCTGAATGGCAGACTAAAAAGGATTTTGAAACTTTTAATCCAACAACATGTATTGAGACTGGTTATTTATTTGAACAAAGAAAAGGAATTACAAGAGTATTTTCAAGTTATAATTTAGGAGATGATGGAGAAATAGATGATTATGGAAATACAACGGTTATACCAAGTAAACTTATAACAAAGATAGAATATGGAACATTCAAACCTTCACGTAGTCCTAGGTCCACCAGGAACCGGTAAGACTACAAAATTATTAAACTTGGTAGAAAACCATATTAATAATGGTGTTTTACCAGATCATATAGGGTACCTTGCTTTTACTAAAAAAGCAGCAAACGAGGCTGTGGAAAGAGCATGTACAAAATTTGATTATACAAGTCAACAACTTCCTTATTTTAGAACTATACATAGTTTATGTTTTCAATTATTAGGATTAAAAAGAGATGATGTTATGAAGAGGTCTCATTATAAAGAGCTAGGAGAATTACTAGGAATAGATGTAACTGGATCTTCTAGTATAAATGAAGGTGCCTCTTTTGGGATGACAATAGGAGATAGATTATTTTTTTTAGAAAATCTTTCTCGTATAAGAAGAGCTCCTCTTAGAAAAGTATATGATGAAAGTAATGACGAAGATATTAACTGGTTTGAATTGGAACGACTGCAAAGGGCGCTTGTTTCATACAAAAAGAAGAGGCATGTTGTTGATTATACAGACATGTTACAAAAATGTCTCGATATTAACACATTTCCTAAAATACGAATATTATTTGTAGATGAAGCACAAGATCTTTCTAAATTACAATGGGATATTATTAGTAAAATAGGAAAAGAAACGGAGGTAATATATGTCGCAGGAGATGACGATCAAGCTATCTATAGATGGGCCGGCGCAGACGTTGACCAGTTCATTGGACTTAATGGTAATCATGAGATTCTTGAAACATCATATAGAGTCCCAAGAACTATCTGGGAGCTTGGAACTAAACTTAGCTTACGCATCAAACACAGAAAACAAAAAGAATTTAAACCGAAAGAAAGTCAAGGTACAATTAGTTGGTACATGGACCCAGAAGACGTCGACATTTCCAAAGGTGAATGGTACCTCCTAGCTAGAAATGGTTATATGTTAAAACAATTAGAATCAATTTGTGTAAAAAATGGTTATCCATATTCTGTTGGAAACAGGTCACCATTAAATTCTGAGGCTTTACAAGCAATACGCTATTGGACACGTTGGTCCAAGGGAGAATCAATAGTCGGTAGCGGTGTTAAAGTTATATATAGATATATGGTGACCCGCTGTCCGCGTGGTATTGACCCCGATAAGTACTATACCATAAATGATTTTAATTTTAAACCAGTTATATGGCATAGCGCATTAAATAAATTAGATCCTAAAGATAGAGAATATTATATTGCATTATTAAGAAGAGGAGAAGAGATAAAAGGAAACCCAAGAATTAAAATTAGTACTATCCACGGAGTTAAAGGAGGAGAAGCAGATAATGTAATGCTGCTTACTGATATTGCGCCACGGACATATAGAGAAATGCATGCTACACCAGATGATGAATTAAGGGTATTTTATGTTGCGGTAACAAGAGCTAAGGAAAACCTTCATATTGTTCAGCCCCAAACAAATATGGCTTTTTCAATATAAACGTATGAAAAAAAAGCCCCATAGATGACCATAGAATGAGAAAAGTGACATGAGACATAGTAATATATACCCATTTAAGTCCGCCCCATATGAGCATCAATTAACAGTATGGAAAACAAGTAAAGACAAGGAAGTTTACGGATTATTTATGGAAATGGGAACTGGGAAATCAAAAGTTATTATTGATACTGCTTCATATCTTTATGATAAAGGAAAAATAAACTTAATGATGGTTATTGCTCCTAAAGGAGCATACAGAAATTGGGAGATCAACGAAATTCCTACGCATCTTCCTGACCATATTATATATAAATTAGGTGTATGGTCAGCTTCTCCTAAAGCATCAGAAAGAGACAGGCTTAAAGAAATAGGAAAAACATCTGATGATCTTAGAATTATACTTATGAATGTAGAATCATTTAGTACTAAAAGAGCACAAAAATGGGCAGAACAAATTTTATTATCTTCTACAGCAATTATTATTATTGATGAATCTACTACAATAAAAAATCCTCAAGCTAAGAGAACAAAAGCTTTAATTAAACTTGGTAATTTAGCTAAATATAAACGTATATTAACAGGAGAGCCAGTAACACGAAGTCCTTTAGATTTATATAGCCAATGCCAATTCCTTGATGATTCTCTTTTAGGCTACTCTAGTTATTATTCTTTTAGAAATAGATATGCTATTATGCATAGAATGAATCTTGGAAATAGATCATTTCAAAAGATTGTAGGATATAAACAAATAGGAGAATTAAATTCTACAATACAATCATTTAGCTACAGAGTAAAGAAAGATGAATGCCTTGATCTTCCTCCAAAAACATATCAGTATCGATATATTGAGATGACAAAAGAGCAGGAAAAACATTATAAAACTATGCAAGATCTCTGTCTTGCTCAAGTAAAATCAGATACCGTTACAGTTCCTAATAGGCTATCTCAACTTGTAAAACTTCATCAAATATCTTGTGGTCATTTAATAACAAATGAGGGAAAAACATTACATCTTGATAATAAGAGACTAGATGTATTAATGGATATATTAGAAGAAGCTGATGATAAAGTCATTATATGGGCATGTTATAGAGCAGATATTACTATTATTGCTGAAGCTATAAAAGAAAGATTTGGTGATGTGTATGGAACTTATTATGGTGATACAACTACAGAAGAAAGAAATATTATTCTTAATAGATTTAGAGATTCTGATCTAAGATTCTTCATTGGAAATCCAGCAACTGCAGGATATGGTCTTAATCTACAAGTTGCAAGCTTAGTTATTTATTATTCTAATAGTTATAATTTAGAACATAGAATACAATCAGAGGATCGTGCTCATCGTATAGGTCAAAAAAACAAGGTATCTTATATAGATATTGTTACACTTAAAACTGTAGATAAACTAATAATTGATTCTTTAAAAAACAAAAAACAAATAGCAGCTCAGGTTATGGGCGACCAGTGGAAGGAATGGCTTCGCTAAACCATGCACTTACATTAAAACCAGGACAATGAGGTTTTTTAGGCTCCACGTCGCAGTGGCCTATTACCTTGCATTCAGGATATAATTTTAATAATAACATTACAGTATCTTTTAGTGATTCAAATTGCCGTGGATCGAAGTCCTTGCGCCCCACCATACATATCCCTACAGATGTTCCATTGACCTGGCGGGCGTGAGCACCTTGTAATTTAATATCTCTTCCTGCTTCAACAAGACCATTACGTCTAATAACAAAATGATATCCTATATCACTCCATCCTCTTTCTTCTACATGCCATCGTTTTATTTCTTTCATTGAAACATCTCTATCATCTGGTGTATCAGCACAATGAATAACAATGGTATCTGTATTTTCTCTAAAATTCATATTTACTCCTTTTTATTATCAACGTTAATTCCTTTTTGCTTTTCGTATGTACGCAAAGCACCCATTCCTAATAATGCCATTACAAGCGGCATTAATGTTCCCATATCTAATTCAGGTAATGGTTTAGTTTCCCAATTAAATGTGGCAATAAGAAACATTAAAAATTGTTTTAAAACATATTCCCAAAATATAGCTAATGCACAAGAGAAACCAATTAAAGGTCTCCAAATTCTTTGTATCATACCAGATATACCACCTGCTTTACTTTGAGCATCAGCAAGGTTTATATCCATTTGTCTTTTCTTTAATTCAGCTTCAACTTTTTTAATAGCTAATTTTGCTTGTGCTCTTTCCTCATCAGAAGTGTAAAGCTCATCAACAATATTTCCGACGGCTTTTATTGTTCCACTTCCAAATAATTTTCCTAGTACCATATTATCCTCCTTTAGTAGTTATAATTATTTGTACTGTTATTATTTTGTAGCAATTCAAATATTTCTTCATGCTGTTTCATTATTTTTTTGTCCTTATTTCTAGCCTTAGATAATTCTTTTTGTATAGCTTCTACATCTTCTATTAAAGTTTCAATAGCTAGTTTCATACGCACTTGGTTTTCTACAACTTCTGCATCTGAATCTACTTCATATTTTTCATATAAAATATTTACTCGGCTATCAATCTTTGAAACATACCACACTAAAGCTACTGCTTGTAAGACTATAGCAAAAATTAATGCAGCATTAAATTTCATACCATTCATTTATCTCTCCATATAAATTCTTGTTTAATAGTCAAACCTAATGACTGTTTTTCTTGGTCTTTATCACTATCCCCTTTATCAATATCTGTCATAGTTGTATTAGTAGATATAGTAGTCTTATGAGGTTTCATAGACATACCATCATATATAGAGCAACCATACATATTAGCTGCCATTAACATAACATAACTAAACATTAATCCTTTTGCCATTTTTCTTTACTTTTTAAAGTCCAATCTTCTAACTGTTTTGTTGTTACTTTTTTATCTACTACAACAGCTCCTTCTGGTAATTCACTATGCAATTTAATAACAACACCATCTTCCATTTCAACTAAAGCTGGGCCACAAAAAGCATCTTTTTTAAATTCATTATTACTTCTTTTTAATAATCGTACTTCTTTCATACATTTAGACAATGATTCCATAGGAATATATTTTGTCATTTGATGTTCTTGGTCATTAAGGTTTCCGAAAACAAACATAACAATGATACTAATGACTTCCATTTGCTCTTACCTTGTCCTCTAGTTTTTCTGTCGTTGTAATTAATTTTTCAATATCCTGTTGTGCCCTTTTTATATTTACGGTATTGCTCATCATACCCTCCATTTCTTCTTGCATTGCTTCAATTTGTGTAGAAATAAATTCAATCAACATATCTTGCTGAGCATCTGCGGGCAAGGACCCCATTTCTCCACGAGGCCATTTAATTCTAAATTCTGTATTCTTTTCTACATCAACAATCATTAACTTACCCTGTGTTTCAATATTATTTAATCTTTCAATAATGCCAAAGTAAGCCCAAACTGCTAATGCTGTTCCACCAATTAACCCTATGAGGTTTTTTATTGGTAAACCTATTTC
>CEUX01098762.1_pt1 | contig 10629 bp, 1 predicted proteins | sample 531361 | NCBI WGS metagenome assembly CEUX01 (sample SAMEA2622736, study PRJEB7988) | marine metagenome | isolation source: saline water (ENVO:00002010), including
TGTACCTGATGGTGGGTCATTTACAAAAATTCTTGGATTTGACTCTTCAGTTGAACCACCAAACTCTTCAAATTCTAAAATATCAGGTGGATAGCCATATGTATTTAGTAATGCTCTTACTGAATTTTTTGTTCCTTTTGATTTGTAAATATATATTAAATTATTAAGTGTTTTTCTCCAAGTGTTGTTTTTAATATCATCAATTGATGTAATATTTGTTAAATAATTACCTAAAGTTTCACTCAAACTACCTGAGAAAGGATTTATAGCTTCCCAACCCATATTGGATAATAATATTGGTAAAACATTTGTTGGTGGTGAATCGGTTTTTTTATATCCCCTTTTATGAATTGTTCCCATTGAATCAATGTGGTTTCTAATTAAATCATATTGTTCACCTTGTAAATTTAAGAAGTCTTTCATATCATTAAATTCAGAACTTTCTTGAATATAAAGAGGTAAATTGTTTTCAAACGAATGTATGTTATCAGTATCAAAAGCTGAAGCTGAATCAATAGCACCATTATACCAATCATCCCAAGTTGAAGAACCTGTATGAACTATATTATCAAATGGTAAAACATCTGTTGGGTCATTAAATGTTATAGTTATATTTGTCATTAAAGATGATGTAACTGCAGCTGCAGAACCTGATGGACTACTTGCTACATAATTAAGTCTAAATAATTCTCCAGCAGGCATACAAGAACCTGTAAATGTAACTCCACTTTGTGTTACAACACTTATAGGATATTTTCCAGTCGAATCTTTTATAGCATTAGATGATGTTTTTTCACTACCACTTAATATTTCATACTGAGTTGAGGCAGCTGAAAAATCTGTTATTTGTCCAATATCAAAATTGACTTCAGATGTCGGTGCCCAATACGATTGTGACATTCTAAAAATATATCTTCTATACTCACTTCCAGTCACAGCTGGATTAATAATATCAGCACTACTAACCACCCCAATTGGTAATTTTACTGATTCTTCATTATTACCTTGATTAGTTTGCTGTCCATTTGGATTTATTAAAGGCCCTCTAAGGTTTATTCCCTCATCACCTTTTAATAAAAAAGACAAAAATATAGAACCACTATGATTAAAAAATGGAGCTTTATGAACATTATATTTATTTTTAAATAAATCTACATGACCAGAATCAATATCATCACCAACTTCATCACCATCATTGGTTGCAACTAAAACATGGTCACTATGTTTATAAACAACACTAAATCCATCGTGACCATTTAAAGTAATTCCTTCACCTGTATGTTCCTCTTGTGTTACAGGAACTGAAGCTACATAATTTTGTCCTAAACCAGGTACAGATGATGTTGATTCACTTTGTCCATCATAATATAAGAACCTTTCATATGGCGTAAATGTTTTTATTTCATTATTTATTTTTCTAAATAAATCTTTTCTTTTTTGTACAATAAAAGTTGAATCACTATCAACTGAACAAGAAACAATTAATGAACTTGATATTTCTGAATAATATCCTTGAATGGTTTCTACTTTTGTTTTAAAGTTTTCTAATTTCTTCTTAGCAGAACCAAAAAATGTGTGGTTGGAAAATTCATTAAAGTCTGTATTTAAATTTGGATAATTGTATTGACTTTGTGAAACTAAGTTATCTAATGTAGTATCATCAATTGAACTACTAATTTCATCAAAGTTTTCAAATTGAATATTATTGTTATTTGAACTTATCCAATCTTCTTGTGGTTGTGGAATTAATCCATCACCAAAAAACACAGAGGGCACATCAGAAAAATAAAATATGTCTTGAAGTTGTGTTGTTAAAACTTCTCTTTCTATGGTTACCATTGATAAATTACCAACAATAGTTGGTAGTGAATCATAAAGTTTTAATATTATGGATTGATTATCAAATCCATCTGTGATTGCATCGAATTGATAATTCATTATTGGAATGTGGTCACCAGTACCAATATTTACAACATGTTTGAATTGATATTTATAATTAGGATTTGGAGTATTTTCTTCAGTTAAATTATAATAAACATCTATGTTGTTGTTTGGATTTATAGGGTCTGTATCAGTTAATGGCCATTCACCACTCTGCACATCATCCATAAACGAAGATGGAAAAGTATAAATACTATCTTCAAGAGGTAAATTATTAAACTTTCTAAATAAGTAATCAGCTATATCAGGTCTATTATATAATTCCGTCCATTCTTGAATATCATTATCATCAACAATACCATCCCCATTAGTATCATATAAAGATATGGATGGGTCAATCGGAAAAGGTAAAGTTACTAAATATTCGGGTGTTGTATTGTAAACAAATATTTCTGGTTGATTAAAATTAAATTCATTTGTTAAATTTATAATATCATCAGAATTACTAAGTATATTTTTATCTAATAATTTTAAACGAATTTCTTTTCTTGAAGTTGAAACTTGTTTAATTACAAATTGATAATGTCCTGTGTTTGGTTTAACTTGATTTAAAAAATCAATTTGTATTCTATAATTTCCTTGAGGTAATTCAAATTCATTAAATATTTCATTTGGTTTTATGTAAATATCATTAGTGGTTTCATTTCTAAATATTTTAAAATCGTTATTATTACCACCTATGGATTTTAAACGTAGTTCATCCAATCCAGCACCAAAGGGTGAAATATTTATATCAAACGCATCATCATTTAAAGATGAATAAAATATAGCTTGTTCATCTGTGTTTGGTAATGTGACAATATTGGAAAGTCCCTCAGTGGGATAAATGGTCAAACGGATATAATCCGTGCCACCAAATGTTCCAGTATCTTGAGTAACGACTAATTCTTTGTCTTGTTGATTAAATTCAAATTCAAACTCAGCCACTACAATGCTCCCTCACTATTACCAACTTTTTTTGGTGTTTTTATAGAAGAATCTCTTTTCATTTGTTCATTTTTTCTTGGTTTTTTAAGTTTATAATCACCAATTAATAATCCTTTATTTGCATTACCACTTGAATCATAAATAGATTTATCAACTAAATTACCCGTATTTAATTCAAATATACAACTTTGTTTTAAACTCAAGTCCTGATTATCATTTATAAATATCTGTCCGACTGAACTTTCCTGTGGAAAAGTTGTTCCTGGAAATAGAGGGTTTGAAACCCAAAAGTCTCTTTCAGTATAAGGATGTGGAATTGTTATTTCTAATGGTAATGGAAGCTGAAACAACTCTCGCACTGAAATACTTTCATTTAAAAATTGTATCTCATTAATTAAATCAGATGTATAAAGTTTATCAGGTATGACTATGGTTGTAAACATTCCAACTGGTAATGGAACACTTTCTCCCATTTTTAATTCAGTTAATCTCATTTCACCATTTTCATTATACAATTCCATATCTTGATAATAATAAAACAATACAGGAAAATCAGGATGTGAGAATTGAGTATCTTGATTACTTTTATTTAATATTTGTAGCCATTCAATACTACTTGGTGTTCCATCTGGATTTAAATTAATTCTTGGTGCTGCTTCTTCATAGACTTCAGGACCAGATTGAAAAGTTGACATTATAACTTCATCCACTCCACCAAAATACCCAAAACCTTGATAATAACCAGTTGTTCCATTAGTTCTTGATTTCATAAACAATACGGTGGTATCATTTCCTGGTTCTAATTCTTCTAAAGTTGGTGTGAAGTTTTCGTTTTTAAAAAATTCTATCACCATCTCTTCAGAGGTATAAGCCTCCATATCTAAACTTGGTCCATATGTTTTATAAAATAAAATGTTTGGAGTTGTAATATCGCCATCAAATTCAACTTTATTTCTTAACAATATATTCATAAATGTATTTGAATCACTTAAAACTCCATCACCTAATCCAAATCCATTATACATTGTGTATTCATTAATTCCATCAAATATAAGTTGATAATCAGCTTCACTCCACTTTCCTCTGAGGGTTTCCATATTAAATAAATTTGTACCAAAATATTGTGTAGATTCAGCATCTTGATTAACAATAATTAAATCAGTTTGTTGAGCTAAATCATAATCATCCCAACCCGTTACACCACTTGTAGGTAATAACAACAATGTATTCATATCATATGGTTTACTAAAATATCTTATTTGTTCTAAATCCATTTTTTCAATATTTTTACCAAGTTCATCATTATCTCTAGCTTCAAGTAAAAATGTTTCATCAATTATATCTTGATTTCCTATATTACCACCACCTAATATATCATTAATTGTTTTAAAATATTTTGAATCTTGACTTAGCCCACCAATTATTGGATTTGTGTAAGGCCAAGGTAATGTTCTATAATCACTCCCACCCAATTCACCAAAGTCCTCAAATTCACTTATTGGTATATCTAAAAATATTCTTGATGTTAATAATTTATATCTAATAGGTTCAATTCTATTAAATGGTGGTAATTGAGAATTATCATATGTACCATCCCAATTAGTATTAAGATATTCACAATAACTAAAAACTAAAATTTTAATATTTTTAATACCAGGCGTGGTGTAGGTGTTTCTAAGAGTTTCTGTGTGTTCTTTAAAAATAAATGTATTATCATTTTGAGCTTCTATTATTTCATTAGAGTCTGAAGGTTTTCTACTAAACACATCTTCAATAGTTGTAAATACATCATCCACATCATCCCAATGCACAACACAAAATTTATAATATGGTGGTATTTGATAGTCATTTTGATTTCCTAAAGAATAAGCTTTTTCTAAAAAAATTTCATTATCTGTATCGGATTGATTAAATTCTGCAATGTGTATTTTTAAATCAACAGATGCTGGTGCTGAACATATTTGTCTGTCTAAATCATCTGTTTTAAATCCTTGTAAATTTGTATTTAATTTACCAACAATTGTACATTCAGGAAATGGTGTAAAAGAGTTCCTCCACATAGTTCCATTTGTTGCAGCTGTCGAAGTAGTATAAGGTTCTTGAAAAAGATTAATAGTTGTAAAATCTAAATCAAATCTATTTTCAGAAATTGGATTTTTAGGTTCTACCGCGTTAACTATCGCTTGGTCTTTTGTTTGAAATTCTTCTTCGGATGCGCCTGATTGAACATTAAATGTGACCGAAAATTCTGATATATACCAAGCAGGTTTATTACATTCATCGTCATCTTTAGACTTATGACCATCTCTATTTGGAATATTAGAATCATTACCAGTAATAGGTTTTCCAGCATCGTCATTGGGTACCGCTACCTCGCCACTAAAATCCATTATTTCGTTAGGAAGAACTTTAAAAACATAAAATCTTCTTCTTCTTATATTACCTGTATCCCCTTGATTTGATTTTAACCAAATGATAATTTGTATATAATTATCTTGACCATCTTCTGAAAAAATATTTGTAAGTCTATCATCAACGGTTGTAATATCATCTTTTGGATGAAAAGGATTGAAGTTACTATTGGGTACGCCTGAATCCCAATTGGCAGAACCTGAAGCATTAAATCTATCAAGACCAAATTGTAAATCTCTTTCTTGTGGCGTTAAATAATCACCATCATTTACCTGAAATGAATCTGGAGCAAAATTACTTAAAATATCTTTATTAGTTAAAAAATCAAAGTCAGGCGCATTACCATCACTTATATTACCTGGTTGAAGTCTAAAAAACTGACATGTTTCAACACCTCTAGTTGTACCTTCATCATCAACAACTTGCTGGTATTCTGATGTTTCTCTAAAAAAAGTATTAATAGTTCTGTATGCTTTTAAATCACCATCATTATTAAAACAATCGAAAGTATTTCTATCACAAATAAAACCACGAAAATCACAATCTATGTGTTTACGAGTTGTACCTGTATCCTTTACCCTTAATTTGTTTATTCTTATACTACTAGCACCAATATGTCTTAGTCGGTGTTTAACAATATAATCTCTTGTTTCATCACTAGTTACAACTGAATGTAAACTTTTTTCTGAATACTTATCGAAAGGTTTTTTAATACTATCAGATTCTTCAAGTTCTTGAAAACTCATATCATCATTTTCATAATAATATTGCCCAAATGAGTATGGTGATGGTTTATTTTTAAATTGTTGTACTTTTGCCATTAAAATGCTCTATCTTTAATTGTTTTTTTTATTACATTAAATTTTTTTGTTTTTTCAACTTTCAGTGTATCATTTTTAAATTTTGGTTTAAAATCACCAATAATGTGTCCTTTATTGTCATTACCAGATTCATCCACTAATACATTCACATCCACTTCGTCAAATGATAAATTTAATAAAAGATTATTAGAATATTCATCTTTATCTGAAATAGGTCCTTCTAAAGGGGCTGGTATATAATCATATGGATAATCATTTTCTAAATATTTTCCATCATTCCCATGTCTTGGTAATACAGGATAATGGTAATTAGTAGCCCCATATAATCTTGCATCAATGATTGGATTAAAACAAGTAGCACCGCCTTGAGTTGGTGGGAATCCATAACTAGCTCCTAATTCAGATGTATGAATACATCCAGTTGCACAATCCTGTGGAAATATTTCATGAGTGCAAGTACCACCTCTTGGTAATGTTATACCAGTACCCGTCATAAATCCCGTACAACCTAAAGCAGGGTGACAAAATTCTACTAACCGTTCATCATCATCTGGACCTAGTATTTGACATTTTGCAAAAAGTCCACCTGGTGTTTCATCAACACCATCTCCATCTAAATCAAACATTTCAAAATAATAATTGTTTTCAGTTAAATCCAAAACATTATTTGTAGAAGTTCCTGCCCATCTATCACCTAACCATATCATCGCTGAAGATTCAGCAGCCACAGCCATACCATATCTATTATCTGAAAAATATCGTATGTCAAAAAAGTTTTCCCATTTACAATTACCATTAGGGTCTCCATCACAATAATCAACAATTACTCCACCTTGATTACTATCATACACCCACTCTTGTTGATTAACAGTTTCTTGATTATAATATTCATTTTCAATATCTCTTTGTGGCATTTGAAATTCTGAAATACCTCCAACTTCTATTGTTTCAATTCCTTTTCTATTAAATATAGAGTAATTTTGTGGGATAATATTTTTCCAATACATAAATGAGTCAGGATTATTAGTATCGTATATATTTTCAACACTAAAATTTTCAACCTGACAACCATATATAAAATATCTTACTGTAAAATCTGAGTCATGCATGAAAATATACCAATCATAATATTCTAAATCTTCTTCATCAAGTTGATAAACCTGTATACTAGCTGCCACAGCATTATAGTTATAAGGTTCTCCTCCAAACACAGCAGCACAAGCATGTGTGGCTCTTTCAAGACCCTGCTGAGTAGGTTCATCCATAATAAATTCGTGATGGAAATGATTATTTGTATAATTTCTTAAACAATTATTTTCATAAATATCATCAATATATGGATAATAACCAAAATCAGAGACTTGGTCATAAAACTCTTGATAATCTATACAACCTACTCCTTTCCATTCAATGGTTTTATTCAATGCCAGGTCATCAATACTCGAGTCCGTATAGGAATCTGCAACTCCAACAAATCCAAAAAATGCAGTTGTAGTTGTATCATCTGTGATAGTGTTAAACCCTAAAAGCGATGACATCGTTTTAGGTTTGTTGTAGTATTTTAAATTTTGTATATCCATATCACCAATTGATTTACCAAGTTCCTCTACCATTTGACCGAATTGTTTACCAGTGTATTGTTCAGTTATACTTGGTACAGTTGGATTGTAATAAACTATAGGAGGATTATAATAATCACTGTTTTCATTAACTATCGGTATATCTTCTTCACCATCTACATACCTCTCGATAAAACTCGATATATCAGTCCTACCAACATTAATCCATGCCTCTAATGTTTCAATATTTGCAATATCAACTAAATTAAGTATGTTAAATTCTTGATAGTATCTTGGAAATGGTAATGTTGATGTATACGCTATTGTATTGTCATATGTAATATCCGCTGGTTGTTGATAAAATTGTAAAAGTTGAAATGCTCCGGTATCATTAAATGAACTATCCATTTTTTGAAAAGCTATTTCTGTTTTCAATCTATCTGATTTACTTGCGTAATTAACATCTACTAAAGTTGTGTTTATATTATCTTCATTGACTAGTTTAAAACTAACATTTTTAACTGCTAAAAATGTGAAATCCCCAACAAAATTTCTAAAATCAATAGCTCTTATCTGAGTATCATCAGGTTCTAATGTAAATTGTGCTGAAACTCTTTTATGAATATTACCATCACTATCTACACCCAAATCTTCAATTGTCGCATCTACAAGACGATGTCCATTAAGAGAATTAAAAAATGTTATTTTTAATGAATCAAGTGTTCCATCGTGTTTTAATTCAAATGATTCCTCATATGTAGATTCAGGCGTTAATGCTACAACATAATGACTCATAAGATATTCTAATTCACCATCTATGTAATCCACTTTAAACCAACCACCATCATCTCCTAAAGTTTCTTCAGTGGCTGATTGCTGACTTGGATAACCATGAAAGTCTTTAGTTGCCAAATCACTATCTGACAATAGGTTAAAACCACCTTCTTCTCTATATCCCTCAACAATACCAAGATTTCTTTTTAGAGATTTATAATAAATACTTTCTTTTGAATTACCACCCAATATTGGTGTAGTGTTTTTATATGGTATGAATGAAAATCCATCAGAACCAAAGTATGTAAAATCTTCATCTAAACCCTCATTAATATTAATCCTTATGGTAAATTTTTGATTATATCCAACTCCAAGATTACCCTCATATTTTTTATTTTCTGGTGAAAAAGCCCATTTATAATCTTGAGCTACAATTTTAAACATAGTTCCTTTTATTTCAAAAATACCATTTGTTTCATATGTATGAGTTAACATTTTATTTGGTCCAAGTCGTTCTGGCTCATCAGTAAATTCAATAGGTGAACCATCTCCCCAATCTACATCACTGATATAAAAAAGTCCAAATGCAAATTGTTCCATCAGTATTTCTCTACTTGGTGATAATACATCATCGTATGGAAATCTTGGATAAAAATAAAATTGTGCTTCCAATGGAGCTAAGGTATCTTGAAATTCCTGTCTATCGACATTTGGTTTATTTTTATCATAGTATTCCATTAAACTAACAAGTCCATAATCATTAGAGGCTTTTTTCTTTCTCACATCGACATCAGGATGAAAATCATGTGACTCTTTAAATTCTATATTATCCACCAAAATTATAGAAGAATTGACTGACATTATATCATTTAATAAATAATTATCAGCCTCTCTATCTGCATACAAATCATAATATTGTTTTGCAAACTCTAAAGGAGTTATATACAATCCAACATAATTATCAACTTCTAAATTATTATTAACATCAACTTCAAAAACATATTCCATTTTTTCCCATTTGTTCATTACAGTATTTGTAAATGAAGCTCTTGCTTCTTTACAATAAACTTCTTCGGTTAAAATATCTGAAAAATGATTTGGATTTTTACCAATTTGTGAACATTGTGAAGTTCGATATTGATTAGCTTTTATTTTTTGTAAATTTGGTATGTGTGTGTTACTAGGCGAAGAATTAACAAATTCTACAATAGTGTGTATTCCAGTATTTTTTAAATCAACATCGTCATATAAATCTATCGTTTTCATCATAAACGAAACTTTAAATTGCTGTTTTCTTCTATAAGCAACTCTTGAAATATAATCTTTTACAAGAAATTGTCTCTGACCTTGTCTTGAATCATAACCATCCACGTCATCTACTATGAGTGGTTTCATAGTATCTACTACTAAACATTTATCTTTTGAAAAACACTCTGAATTTCGTAGTGACCAATATGGGGAAACTAAATAGGATTTATGATTTTCAGTACTATCAAAATCCTGACTTGTAATTAAACTCCAAAATTCAGCTGCATATAGATTAATATAATCATTGTTTGGAAAATTTTCGTGTTCATATATATATCTTATTGCTCTTCCATCTGAATTAAGTATAGAATTTCTTAAAGGATATTGGTCAAATTCAGTATCTTTAGTATTAACAAAGTTTTCTGAACCTTTGTTTTCACTTTCGAAAGAAAAAATACCTAATGATTCTTTACCATCATAGTCTGATAAATGATATAAATCTTGATTTGAATTTATTTTTAATTGTGAATTACAAGCTTCCACACCTGTATTGAAAAACTCATCAGTACCTCCGTGATTTATAATATATGATTGATTACCATTTGCACCAGCTTCTGCCATTTCAACTGATGAACCATCTTTACATACGGCTCTTATTTTATTAAATTGTACATTAGTGCTTAATTCCGTATTACAATTAAACTCTCTAACATAATTTTCTTTACCAACATTACCATCATATGGTGTTTCAAAATACATATCTGGCACTTCATTAACTTTATAATAAATCCCATCACCATTAGCATCACCGCCTGGTAAAATCATAAATTCTATATGATTACACGCGTTTAAATTTTCCTCTCTTAAATCAATACCTTTTAGTACATCTAATTCATTTTTCATTGTTGGTTCTAAAGTTACACCTGGTATTTCAAAACCACTAAAGA
>CEUX01064634.1_pt1 | contig 10606 bp, 9 predicted proteins | sample 531361 | NCBI WGS metagenome assembly CEUX01 (sample SAMEA2622736, study PRJEB7988) | marine metagenome | isolation source: saline water (ENVO:00002010), including
GATTGATTCGTTCCGTAATAGGCAACTTCCATCCTCTACTGATCCAGCCTTGACACTTGTCGGACAACCTGCGGTGCCTGCACTTCTTCAAAGACCTATGGACCTTCTTCTCTTCGAAGACCCTAATTTTTAGATCGGGGATAGTACCAGAAGTACCAGCCAATGGCAACCTCTGAAGCACAAGTTTATCTTTCTTTTGGTGGGGGGCTTAAGCTCTTCAGCGAGGATTACTTCATCAAAGAGTTAGCCCCGATGGGAATGACCCGCCGGGGCTTTCGTTCGTTGTGTAGAGCATTGAAGGTTCCTTTAGTTCACATAGGCACTACTGCAATGGTGGACCTAACTTCGTTTCAGCTTGCTATGAAGGCTGTATGTCGAGTAGGTCAGAATGACTTTTATGTGCCGGGTTGTGAACCTCTTAAGAAAAACATAAAGAGGGGCAATAAAGAATTAGACTCTTCCTATTTCAATAGGGAATGGAAGAATGTTCTTGCGGAACTTCTTGCTTCTCGCAAGATGAACAGTCTTACTACGCCTAACGAAGTTTCTGACTTAGCTAAACGCGCTGCGAAACGATTAACCGAGATGGCACTTCACACTAAGGTTTCTGACCTACAAGAAGAATACGAGAAGAAGTCTCTTGCCCTTCTCGAAAAGGAGGTTGACTCATGAGAGCAACAGCTTATCAGCCTCTTCTTCCATTTTTTCGTTTAGCTACATCCCGTGAACCAGGAATGCTTGAAGAGGCAGTCCGGGCGGTAATAGGACAAAAAAGAAAAACTACTGCCGATCTAGTTCTTAAGCCTAAAGACACAAAGGACATTAAAGAACTTCTTGCGTCTTTGGAGAACATTTTGCCAAAGGGTGCAGGATTACAACAAGCACCCTCTGCTGCTGTTCTCCAAGGAACAGGACTTCCAACTGACATAGCTGCAGGACCTGCACTTGTAAACTTCATTTTGAAGGCACAAAAGAAGCACGGTTCGGACATTGACATTAGGCAGTTGCTTAAGTTCTCTACCTCTAAGGAGGGTAAAGCTGCGCTAGATGAAATCCAAAAGAACTTTATTCATCAAGGCGTAGTGCCTCCTAAGAAGGGCTCGGTTCCTCCTGCCCTGCGTGAAGCACGAGAACGATCTCCTTTACGGGCACAACTGGGGGGATTCAACCCACAAGCTCAAGACTTGTTCCAAGCCTCTAAACAAAGAGGCCCAAAGGTTGGAGAAGGTGCAAGACAAAGGCAAGAGATAAGTTCGGTTACGTTGCCTGATCCCGAGGCTCCTTCTTTAACAACAAAGCGTAAGCAAGGTCACCCCATTCTTACTTTGTCTGCTTTGCTTTCGCCTCAGTTAGCAGGCCGACAAGTTGCTTTCGATATTGACTTGCTTGCTCGTTTTGTTCATCACGCAGATCCGAAGACTGCTAAACAAGTAGTAGGTCAAATAAGTAAAGAACTAAATAGTGCCGAGCCTGAACTACTCCCGTTATTCATGAACCGCATGTTGGCTCACTCCGGCATGGCCGCACCGAGTCGTACCGTTGGGGCTGGATCCGAACTTGCTGAGCGGGGCATAGCTGAGGCAATGGGAATGAAGGTAGCCCGAGAACGCGCAGGCAGGGGGCTTAACTTACGAGACTTTGATAAAGGTGAGTTTGAGCCGTCTCCGTTTGAAAAGATAGATAAGGGTCCTTTAACTAAAACCCAAGAAGGTTTAATCCAAGAAGAAAACCTTGGAGTAGGCGATTTAGCAGACCCCATACGCCAACGGGTAATGGGTGAGGCTTCAGACGTTCCGCTTCCTTTCCAACAAGCAATGAAGGTTGCAATGGAAGCTCCGCTCCAGCGGCGAAGTTCAAAGTTTCTTGACGTAGTTCTTGGTCGTGCATTAGAAGAAGGCGCAGTCACAGTAGATTTAGACCCCAAGGCGCTGTCCCAACTAAGCAGTGACATGAAGAAGTATGTCACTACGAAGCCAGGTAAGGGAACCCTCACCTTACCGATTGCGGATCTAGCTTCGAAGGTTGCGTATAAGCAGGGATCTATTCCTACATTCTCAGGTGTACACTCTGCTAAGTTGCTTAGTCAGGTTCCCGGTTTCTCAAAGGCACTTGGGTTAGCTAGGGACCTACCCGCCGGACCTACCTGGAGAGTACCCCGCGAACGTGCTGGGGGGATGCGTCCTTTCTTCGGAAGCCCTGAGTTTGAAAAGCTTAACCCGCTCCAGAGAATGGAAGCCATCTCTAAACGAAGACTTTCAATTGCAGCAGAATCTGGTGAGGTAGCGAAGTACAATCCCCTAGAGTTCTTGGATCACGATGTTATGGAGAAGGTTCTTAGGAAGGGATACCTATACTGATGCCGCCTAAACCCCACAAGCTTTCAAAGAAAAACGCTAAGGTAGAAAAGATTCCTTCAGGAGAGGAAACAGTGCGTTCCTTTTTTTCGCTTGAGGGGGCCTCGCTTGCCATCCAAGCAAACGAGTGGGACGTTCAAGAAGAAATGAGTCAGCTGATTCGCCACTCTCGGGATGCAGACCCCAAGGTCTCTCTTCGAGCAATGGCGCAACTTCGTGGTATCCTTAAAGAAGTTGCTTTGGCTAATGGTCTTATCGGCCAACAAAAAGTCGAGATGACTAAAGAAGAAGAGGGTCGCAAGGTCGTAATGACTGGAGTGACCAATCGTTTAGTAGACAACCTCAAGGAGATTCCAGATGTCCTCACAGACAACGAAAAACCAGAGTTCGCAGCCCGTTACCTCCCAGCCCGAGAAACCTAAACAACCCGAACCAGAAATGAGCCGAGAGTTAGTCTTGGCGTTGAATAGGATTCTTTCTCTTGATAGAGAGTCAATTGCTAGGGCAGGCGGGGCCATTCTTCAGGAACTATGCCTTCGTGACCCTGCTCAATGGGCAGGAAGTTCTGGTCGCCTGGGGGAGTTGATTCGAGAAGAAATACTGGATGGAAACTCGCTAAAGCCTCAGTATGTAAAGGCAGGCGAAACCCTCAGTCAAATCAGCCTTGTATCAGGAAACTACGACTTTCTTTCTTCTTTGATCTTAAGGGTGGGTGCAATAAATGCATTCCTTAACAACGCATGAAAGTAGTTTCAGTTCCAATGAAGGACCAAGGGAACCCTTTGTATCCCTTGCCTGCCGACTATCAAGAGTTGACTCAAGAAGGTCAACGGTTATCGAGAGTTAATGCTTGTCGTCAGTGGATGGTTCAGCATAACGACCCTCAGCGAAAGGCAACCGCCTTTGCATCTGCGGTCCATTTCTTCGATAGCTATTACCTCTACCCAGACGACGAAGCTGACTTTTACCCTATGTTCTACGATGATACGCCTCTTGATCCTCCCTTGGGTCACTTTGCGATTTATCGTTTGTGGGCTCTTTCTCGTCGTGCTTTGGCTATTGCGCCCCGTGGATTTGCTAAAAGTAATTGCATCCGCAAGTCGGCATTGCTTCAAATGCTCTCCCGACCTGGGTACTCGTTCATTTATGCCACTTCCTCCCACGATAACGCAGCGCAGACAGCACAAGTATTAAAGACACAATTCACAGACAACAGTCGAATATCTGATGATTTTGCACCTGAGTCTCCTGGGAATCGTATTACTCCTAGGAGAGGAGAGAAGTCATTTGGTATTGAACTAATGTACTTAGACAATGGGTCTTGGTTTAGAAGTTTGTCTGCCGAGTCTCGCCAGCGTGGTGGGCGTCCCCAGTGTTACCTATTGGATGACCCGGAATACGACGGAAGGGCTGGAACTTCCCTGTCGCTTCTTCGTTCCTATATGGAACAGTTATTGTTTAAGGTCGTTATGCCAATGGTTACCCGAAGAGATACGAGCGTTAGGTGGTTAGCCACCTTCGTATCGAGGAGGCACTATGCATGGCACGCAATGGATGTTGAGGACACACCTTCTGGTCCTCGCTCTCGTGATCCTCGTTTTGACGAGTGGAGTCGTCTGGTTCTCAAAGCAGAATATAAAGACGAAGACGGAGTGCGTCATTCTTGCTGGCCTATTATGTGGCCTCTTACTGACGCCGACAAGGAAAAGAACGACAAGCTCAAGGACGCAGTCTCACTCGAACAAATTAAAAGACTGATCGGCTCAGCTAACTATGCAGCAGAATATATGGCTGAACCAGGCCAAGCTGAAGATCAGCACTTTGGAGTGCTTGAGGAGACCAAGCATGGGTGGTGGACTGAGGAGCCTGACGGAGAGGACCCCCCACAGAGTAGGACGCTGATGTGTTGGTACGACAAGGAGGGGGAAAAGCAATCTGAATCTCTTGCTAACTTCCTCTCCAGTAGGGTTAAGACCTTCATTACCTGCGACACTTCCTATACCAGCACTAAGGACTCGGATTACAAGGTAGCCACCCTCATGGGCTACGATCAGGTAAGTGCTTCCTTGTTTGTGTTGGATTGCTGGGCAGGCCAGACGAAGGAATCCGTTCTGATTGCCAGGGCTTTCCAGATGGCCCAGAAATGGAACTGTAAGTCTATTCACCCAGAAGTCGTCAAGCAGTCATTTTCTCTCTATGCCACGATGCAATCCATCGTGCAGCAAAGGGCAGTTGAGATGGCTGGGGTTGCCAGCTTGCCTCGCATTGTTCCCCTAAAGGTGGGGCAAATGGACAAGACTTCTAAGATAAATGCTTTAGGCTTTCGATTTGAACATGGACTTATTAAACTACCTCTACGCCGTAGGTACGACAAGCCTTGGTCGATGTTGTTCACCCAACTGGACGAGTTTAACCCTGACGCCCCCAATGGGGGGCTCCAGCATGACGATGTCCTAGACACAGTAGCAATGTCTATGTTTATAGTTAAAGGTCGTCAGTATGTCACTAAGAGCAATAATGAGCCTGTTGATGTCTGGTCTAAAATACAATCAGGCATTACTATTGACTCAGAAACGGGGATTAACTATGTGGAGTCCTTGGATCCGTCCAAGCTAACTCCCCAACAAGTTTCGGAGCTTTTCAATGCCCATACCGGAAATGGATCAGGATCAACAGAATCAAAGGTCTGATCCTAGATACGTGACAATCCCCTTCGAATACTACCGTACCCTGGTGGATCACTTCCACTCAGTTATGCCTTCCTCTCATACCGACGAGGCATTTGAATCAACCAACATCGACCCCTCCCCCGTATCAGTGGGGGATACTATTAACCTGAAGGGCGTAGACCTATTTGAGGAAATGCCTGCAGGGTATAGGAAGCTAGGTTCTAATGGCGATTGACACTGTACAGCTTCCCAAGGATAAGAAGTCACTGGCTAGGATTATCTCTCTCCATATGGATCGGGAGCAATCTCGGCTTTCCTATCGAAAGAGCATGTGGCTTCTTGCTTGGTACTACTTGAATGGATTCCGTAGGTTTGACGCTTTTGATCCAGTGAGGAATCACATTGTTCCTCATTACCTGGATAAAGACGGCAACCTGGAGTTTCAATCCCAAGATCTAATCGCCATGATCGACAGGATTACGGGGCGGCTTTCCAGTATGGACTTACGTCCTAAAGCCATGCGCCAGGGTAACTCCTTGTCTGGTCTTCGAGAACGAACAAGCGCCCAGTTAATTGCTGATGCGGTTTTTTCTGAGCACCAGATTGACGAGGTCAAGGCTCAGTTTGCCAGCTTGTTTGTAACGCTGGGGTCATGTGGCATTACGGGTCACGTTACGGACCACCCAACTATTGGGCTGTCTGCTGACCTTGAAGTTGTCCACCCCAAAGAACTCTACCCATTCCCAAGCCTTAATGTAGATAACACTAAGGTAAGAGGTCTTGTCCGACAACGAATGGTGCCTCTTAACTTCTTGAAAGATATCTACGGCAAGAAGATTAACGCCCATAAGCAAGAGATGGATGTATGGGTATGGGAACAGGGACATCACATGGAAGTCCCCGAAAAGTCTGATGAGATGAATGACACCTCCCCAGACAGACAGTTCTCAGGTTCTGGTATGCACTACAACTCAGGTAAATATGAAACTGAGATGGACGTAGTGAAAATCAGAGAGTTGTGGCTTGATGGCCCCAGAGGTACCTGCTCACGTTACATCGTGTCTTCAGGTGATTACATCATTGAAGACCAGGATCTCTCCAGTCTTGAGGTTTACTGTCCCGTAGGGTTTGCCCGGTTTATGGATACTGGCACGTTCCACGGGATTGGTATGTTTGACTTGATGTTCTCTCTCGTAAGAGAACTAGAACGAATGATGAAATCCCTCTTCAACAACGTGAGGGATATCGACAAGTATGGGGTAGTCCTTCTTCCTCATGGCACCATTAACGACCGGGCTATGTTGCGGGACGTAGGTAAGGGCCTTCGTTACATGACGTATTCGAAGGATGCTCTTATGGGTGAGGACTTCCGGCCCATCGTGATTTCCCCCCACAATGCGGGTGATGCTCCAGGCAAGGTGGCTGGGTTGGCTCGTGATGTCATGCGGCAACTTTCTCCTTTGCAGGATCTTATTGCTGAGAAGGGTCGTGTTGATAGTGCAGCTGGTTTGCAGTTCCTTGATGAGCAACTCAACCGTGCAATGACTAACCCCACCTCAGGACTTCAGCGTGCATTTGGACAGATGTATAAGGCAACTGTATCCAATGCCACTCGTCACATCGTTGTAACAAGTCCTTCGCTTCCAGTGAATAAACTTACCTTGGACCTTGCTGGTGCAGTTATTGACCAAGAAACTAGCATGGTCAACTTCAAGGATAATCCGATCCCCAATATGAGCCAAGTCTCCTTTGCGGTTAGGGAAACTAATCCCAAGTCAGAGGTGGCTCGTAAACAAGAAGCTATCCAGCTGCTAGACAAACGTCTAACCGATCCAATGGGCGTAAAGCTACTTGCTCTGAAAGAAGGGCTAGACTTTGCAATGTGGATGGACGAGGAAAAAGCTGCTTACGAAACCGTCGTTCGAAACATCCTTACCCTCTTTGGGTCAGGGGAAGATCCTCAACAAATCATTGTTACTCCCCATACCTCACGACCAGACATCCAGCTTCGTGTGTTGTCCGGTTTCATGACGGGACCCATTATGGGGTTAGCCTCGCCTCAAGTTCAGGATTCATTCAAAACCTATCGTGAAGCATTGATCTCCTTTATGGGTCAGACACTTCCTGCTATGGTTCCGAATCCTGATGAAATCGCGGAAATGGGAATGCCCCAGCCGCAACAACCTCAAGGGCCTCAAGGGCCACAAATGCTTCAAGGAGCAATGAATGTCAGATGAAACTCCCGTACCTCAGAGTCCACATCCCGCCTCTGATGAAATCTCAATGGACACTGAAATTGAGTTTGAAGGAAAGACTTATACTCTTTCAGACTTGATGCAGGCTCAGTCCCAAATGCAAGACCTTCAAGGCCAGGTAGACCGCCTTAATGAGTTCAAGCAAAGTACCGTTCAGTTGATGTCGGGTGCTGCTGGTGATGACCAAAGAATGCAAGCTGCCCGAATTATCCTTTCGGAGTCAGGGTACTCAGCTCCTGAAATCGAAAAGTACATGGCTGAATACCAAAACGCATTAAGCATGCCAGAAGAAGAGTACAGCCCCGAACAAGAAGAAGAAGTTGAGGGGACCCAAATGCCAGTAGAAGAGACTCCAGAAATGAACTATGAAGATACCCAAGCTCGCCAAGAAGCTGCTCGTGCTTCTGAGGAGCTTCGTCAATATCGACTTGCCATGCTTCAACGTGAAATGCAGTCAGGTATACATAATGCCCTTGACACTAATAAGGACGTTGAAGTATTGTTAGGACGCCTTAAATCAGGCGACAATTCAGAAGCTTTCGAGAAAGCACGAGGTAGTCTTGAACAACAGGTTCATGACCGAACGCTGAAGATGCTCCAAGACCGTAAGGCTCGGGAAGGCAACTTCAATGAGGCATGGGTCCAAGACACAGCAAAACAAGCTACCGAAGAAGTGCTTGGTACGTACCGGACGGTAATCGGTGATATCGACTCAATCGGTCGAGCACCGGAAACGGTCTCCGGAGAGCCGACTCTTGCTTCCAAGCCTCCTGTTCCAGAGCCGGAATTTAAGCCGGGGATGGACAGAGGTACCGTGGATGCGTCCGTTAAAGAATGGAATACGGACGTTCTTAGCCGTCTTGCAGAAGATACTTCTACAGGCGGAGAGTCAAAGGCCTAACGGCCCCTTTCCTGAGGACCCCTTCAAATGGCTTACACAGTAACTGCCGACTCCCTCTTCAATACGCATAGTGGGCGTATCGAGGAAGTCATCAATAAGAACATCGGCGTCATTCTGCCGTCGATGGATCCCGCATGGCGGGACACAATCGTTTCCTCGCAGGGCGTCGGTCCTGCTTCCGCAATCGGTCGAGACATGCTCGTCACTAAGGTGTTTATGGGCTCGATGGCTGGTGTTGTTCAAATGAGTAACTCAACTAATACTCAAGACTTCACCTTGTTTGGCGATGAAGATGCGGCACTTGGTCCAAAGCTTCACCTCCAAGAACTGACTCAGTCTTTCCCTGACGCGCTTACGGGTCCAAATGCAACCCCGTACCGTATGCAGGTTCCAATGCGTGCAATCCACACCAACCTGATGATGACAATGGGTGAGCTTCAAGCTGAAGCAACTCCTGCTTTCATCGGTAGCGTGATTGCTCCTAAGATGGAAGGCTTTGCCCGTAACATCTCTCAAACCGTCTGCAACACTTGGTACACCACTGAGAACGACAACTACGTTCTTGGTACCGTTGCTACGACATCGAACGTTTCCAGTAGCTTTGACGCCACTGATGCGGTCGAGATCACAACAAATGAGAAGTCATACCACCGCTTTGCAGTTGGTATGCGTGTTGACATCATTGATGAAAGCGATGCTCAAGACGACCTTCTTAGTGCAGCAACTGGTGTTTATGTTCTTGCAGTTGATGAGGTAGCAGGAACTGTTACCCTCGGTCAAAATGTTGGTAGTGCAGGGGACCTTAACAGCAACGTCGCAACTGGCGCAGCTGGTACGGGCGACCGTATTGTTCTTCCTGGATACCGTAACACCACTGCAGGTTCTAGTGCAGCAAATGACGGTGCAATCGCTGGTGTAAACTCCTGGCTTAAGGCTTCGGGTAACCTTCTCGGTAATGATGCCATTTCCGGCAACGCTATTGACGTAGGCATCCACACAGAGCACAAGTCTTACACCAAGTCTTCAGTCGGTGCTTTGACTGAGCATAAGCTTCGTCAGTACCTTCGTGGGTTCCACCGCGCCAAGGACCGATACGGCATGTACATTGACTGCCTGATCGCATCCGATGGTGTGTGGCTCAACTACGAGTCACAGAAGATCGGTCAGTACATGATTGATCGAACTGGTCGTCCTTCGTCCCTTAACTCACAAGGTTCGGATGAAGGCTTTACCTTCGCAATGGACGGACGTTCCTATAAGGGTTACACGTCTAACTATGTCGAAGATGGTGCAGTTTATGGCATCCGTAAGGGTGGCAATAACTGGAAGCGTTACGTCCCACCGTCACCAGCTGGTACGCAGAAGTTTGATAAGGCAGAATCATTCTTGCCATTCGAATTTGTTGCTCCGGCTCTTGGCTACGGCGGCATCAAGGCTCCAATCAGCACAACTGACGGAACTGATGGCGGTCGTACTCAGGTCACTGAGGGTGTCCAGCTTCCAGGTATGCTTCGCATGCAGTTGATCCCAGATCAACCCGCAGGTCTGAAGCTGACTGGTTGCACCACTGACCAAATCTTCGGTGCGTAATTAACCTTTTCTCCCTTGAGGCGGGGGGTGGGGGTTCTTCGGAACCCCTCCCCCTACCCAAACACCTGGTGCATGAGGCTTTGTAATGGCAACTAGCTACAAGTGGACTATAAACCAGGGCCAAGACGAAACCCTGACAGTAACTTTCAAAGACGCAGACGGTAATGCTGTTGATCTTGACGATGCCAGCATTACTTCTGAACTTCAAATTAGAAGTGCCTACACCTCTAGCTCCGCAGCTGTCACCATGTACAGCGCAGTCCAAAAAGCTGTAGGAACTGTAACCGTAAGCTCACTTCCTGTTTCAGGTCTTGCTACAAATAAGTTTACGGGCGGCACAGAAGCAGGTCGAACTGCAGCGTGTAAGGTTACGGTCGAGGGGGTTAGCTCAAACGGCACAACAATCGTGCTAATCTCTACTGATGGAACTAGCGTAACTTACACTTGCCAAGCTGCTAACTCCTATTCAAGTCAACAATTCAGAGGGTCAGCAGGAAGCACTACGGAAATAGCTACTGCGCTAAAAGGTGCTATTGAAGACAGCAACGGGCATAACGGTAAGATTTTAGTTTCGCAGTCTAGTAACGTGTTGACTCTTACTCAAGCAGTTTCAGGAGAAGCTGGAAACACTACGGTTACTGAGGGCATGGCTCTTTCTGTTGCAGGTGAGGAAGCGGACAGAGGAGACTCCGTAACGCTTATCTCCCAAGACGGCACATCAAAGAAGTACGTCTTCCAAACAGGAGGCACTACTGGGAACTTGGATGGTTCCGATGTTATTGTTGAGCTAAAGGACTCTGCTGAGTTGTGTGCTGCGGAGCTTGCCACAGCAATTGC
>CEUX01069911.1_pt1 | contig 10606 bp, 9 predicted proteins | sample 531361 | NCBI WGS metagenome assembly CEUX01 (sample SAMEA2622736, study PRJEB7988) | marine metagenome | isolation source: saline water (ENVO:00002010), including
CTGACCACACGGCAACTCGCCCCCACTTCGCCCATGTTGCATTGTGCCTAAATGAAAATCTCTGGTTATTATTCAGGTTAAACAACAAAGGCCATACCGTTGCCATTAACATAGGCGCTAACCATTTAGATACGGTTAAACCTGTAGGTGCAGGCAATAGCTGCACTAAACCAGGCAAAATGGCGAACAGCGTCATAAGTAAAAAAAGTTTAAACGGTGCTTTTTTAAATAGCCCCCACCCTTCTTTTAACCAAAGAGCAGCATCACTAAATGGTGCATTTGCTGAATCAAGTTTTAGCGTATTCACAGTTGATGTTGTAATCGTCATGAGTTTGTCCTTTTCGAAAAAATAGATACACAAGACACTGCCTATTGCTACCACCAAATAGAACAACTTCGTGTCATTTGCAGCTATAGACGAGACAAACTCAAAAAACCTGACAAAATATTTTTAAAAAAATAAAAATAATTTTATTTCTTTGAATTTTAAGGATAAAAAAGAGGTGTAGAAATTTTTGAGATTAAGCTAGTAAAGCTAATAAAAAAATTTTGGGTCTATAAGAGGTGTTTAATTTAACTATCTATTTGAAATTGCGTTTCTTTCTTAAGCAAAAAAGTCCCACATAGGGACTTTTAATAATTACTTATGGCCAGCAGGTGCTTTATTTACTACCTGTACTTGAGAGGAAATTGCTCGCTCAATAACTTGATTATAAACTCGCTTTTTCTCACTTGAGCTTGAATCAAGTACAAAGTCTGAAAGCTTAGAATTTTGAGCTTGCTTTGGCTTTATTAAATTTGAAAACATAGGCACTCCTAAAGCTCGTTTTTTGAGCTGGACGATGATTTTATCAGGCTCTCTAGATCTTCTCTAGTGAATTTTTCATCTAAATGATGCTCAATTGCCTGAACATTATCATGATAAAAGCGTGTTCGACCCTTATTATTCTTAACTAATAAATCTACTTTAATTTGACTTCCAAACTCTGCCTTAAGTTCCTTTATAACTTTTTGTGATGCAAAAAATTGATCTATAAAAGTATTTGGTAAAATTCTACGCCCTTCTAACTTCTCTCTAGCTTCAACAAATTCCCATGCATATTCTGGGTTTTGGTATACAAACAAAATAAGCACATTTCGACCTTTACGAATAGATCGCTCAATATTTTTTTCTGCAACATCATAACTTGCCAAGGTACCATCTAACAAAAATGACTGTTTATTTTTAAAAGCATGGTCAAGTGTCCTCTCTACAATAAAAGATACAGCACGATGAAATAAATAAGAATTATCACCTGTGTAACCAGGTATTTGCTCTCTTAACTCATCGGGATCAAGTCTGAGTACATTATCAGCACCAATCTCTTCTAAAAAAGCTTTTGAAGCTTCCGTTTTTCCAGCACCGGGCGAACCTGCCATAAAAACAGAAACCGGTCTTGTATCGGGAGGAAACTGATTTTTGTCTGTTAACTCACGGGCAATACGTGTTCTGTGTTTTTTAGCATAAGCTATGGCATGTTGTTCTAGTTCATCAAGTGTCATATGAAGCCTTTCCCTATCTTTTTATTATGTCCCTAGAGTGCCTATTAGCAAGTGATTTAAATTCAAAATAAATCCTATGCGATTAGCCTCTTTAGAGTTTCTGTATGTTTATAAGCGCTTTTCCCAGCTTTAAAAAAGCGCTTAGCACAGCCTATAACGGTTCGTGATAGAGAAATTAACTATTTGCAACGTTATGATATTGGTGGTGGTCATAAATGGTCATACTCATTCTCATTCTAAAAAGCATCTGATCGCACACTCTTCTTTTCAAATGGCGGTCATGGCCTCAGGCATAGCTACGCACAAGAAAGAATGGTAGAGCTAAGAAGCTTTGGTTTAAGTAGAGCAACGGCTCTCGAAACTGTATCGCAGGAACTAGGCCATTTCAGGGCTGAAATAACTGAGGTTTATTTAAGATAAACCATATTTACGTTGCTACAAATTAGAGTTGAAAGCCATTAAGTTTATGAGGAGCATAAAAGCTTTTCTCAAATATAAAACTAAAATAAGCATTAACAAAATAAATCTTAACCAATCTGTCAGATTTGATTTTAAGAGCTTTATTAAATCTGACAGTGAATATTTTTTGTGTGCCAGCAACGGCCATTCTCCCATAAACATTTTATGAAAGAATGCGTTTAATAACATCTAATTAAAGTACGAATCACACATATACTTCACCCATTATTTGAATGTCTTAATCACTAAACGTAATCAAAACCGAAAATGCTAAGTGTTCGGAATAACTCTTAAATTGATTATTAGGCCTCATCCGCGAGGTACGTCTCCCATATTGTTACACACTGCTCTTTCAAGCGTTCTAAAACACTGCTATCAATTACCTTCTCAGGTATATTTTTATTTAGATACTCATCAATCAATAAAACGGTTTCGATTGAACAAATTATATGAATCGAAAACAGAAATGAACTCAAATCAATGTTGAATTGGGGCGTAAGAGTTCTTAGTAATGGTGTCAGCAATTCTTCGCCATTATCGTATTTTCCCTTCGTGATATAAGTTAAAAACTCACTATCAGCTAGATGAGCCAACCCTGTTAAATCACTATAAATTCTTCGAAGTTTTTCATCTAAATTAGAGATCCTAGGTGTTTGCTTATCTTTATACTTATCTTCTAAGATCTTTTTAAGCTGAACCATCGTTTCAATATTTGAACGAAGTAATATACATGATTGAACATAGGAGCCTTCGAATATCATTGTTTTAATTGGACTTAAGCCCAATGCAAAAACGGATAGGATAGATTCGAACTTTTCTCTATTGCTAACTCCTGGCATATCCGAGTTATTTAAAATCAAATGGCCAGGGCCTCCCCAATCTTTAGTAGTCATTAGCTCGTAATTATTCCATATTGGATTTAAGGTATCACTTACAACACGAAATACTTCCATATAAGTCCTATTTAGATCGGTAAGCTCTCGCACTGACCGACTTACACATTCATTGCGAGCTTTTTCTTGGCAAATTCCAAGAGTAATAAGTCTTTTTTCCATATATATCCCTTACAGGCCTTACGCTTCGCTAACACTAATAAAATAACTGGCTATAAACCCGGCAGAAACGAGCAAAAGCCACCTATTTTCATCTATTTAAGAAACTTATTAGAAATTTTTATGCTTCAGCCGTATGATATTTATACGGGCTAAATGATTTATCTATTTTTATCTCTCCCTTTTTACCTAAAACTTTACCAGCCCATGCACTTACCTTTTGAATAGTACAACCAACAGAGTCTGCAACTTCTCTTGCTGTTAATGCTTCTTCAGGCGATAGTTGCGATATTAATCCCAAAATTCTTATTTCAACTTCAGCAAAGTTGCCATTTGTAACAGGTGCGTCTTGATGGACTATTTCAACTAACTTCTCATCATCATCAAAACAACGTTTAACTTTTGCTTGCTTTACATCTTCTTCAGCATAAATTTTTTCACATTCTGGACATTTGTAGCTTTTTTGTTTTGATTCTAGAAAGTAAGGATCAAATTCAGCAAGCACTGAATCATAAATAAACCTTATAGGAGTATACTCATCTTTTTTATCGGCATACTTAATATTAAACTCAGTACAAACATCATAATCAATTGAGTAAAGGTTATAGTTTCCTCCATGTTTTGATGTAACGTTTTCAGATATAAAGTGGATCAGGAAATTCTCACAGAGTACGTTTAAGTATTCTTTTCTTAAAGGGTCAGCCATGAAATGGCTTGCTGGCCGATCTGGAAATTTATTTTTCTCTTCAGTCGCTTTAGCTAAAATTGCTGACCACATATCTAAATTATAGCCTGGCACAAGACGTTTTTTAACACTACCAGTGAATTGCTTTTGATATGTTTTTCTAGCACTACTAATGCCATAATTAATTTCAGCTAAACCAATTTTACCATCTGAATTAGAGCTAGCTTGGACAAAAGCGTTTTGCAGAATGATACCTATAGTTCTTGAAACTCCTAGCGTCTCCCGCGTAACCCTATAAACAATTTCACTAAAATTAGATTTGAATACGTCAGTTAATTTCAATTTTGGGCAAAACTTTTCAATTCGCTTAGTTATTAATTTTTCAACAAAAGTTTGGGTTTTATTGATTGCAGCAATTGCGCCATTGTATCTGTCAGCATATTCATTGAAATCTAGAGGAATTGGGAATATATCTCGCCCAACAATAATTCGATCTCCAAAATCATAGCGGTCGGTGATTACACCGACTTTAAAAAACATACCAATCCTAGAGCCTAGAAACGATTTTAAAAGAGCACTGAATGTTGCTTGGGCTTTTGGACTTAAATCGGAATATTCATCAACAAATACATAAATAGAGTCAATACCTGCTTTATTCTTTATGTCACTTATTTTATTAAGAAACTCCTGTACATTAAGCCCTTTAATTTGTTCTACTGTTTTACTTTGCTCTAGCTCATAAGATTCATTTTGTTTACCAGTAACCTTTAAAGTAGTACTTGAGATATTAGCAGCCATCTCTGAACTTTCAGTAGCTTTTCTAGCACTTGATAAACTAACTTGTTTAGACGTTGAAAGCGTAATTCCTTCCACTAAAACTTTTTCAATATACTCTAGGTCATCTAGAGCGGGGTTCTCCTTTGAAAAAACGGCCAAAAACTTCTCTTCAAACATTAAGCTAAGTTGTTTTTTTAACGAATCAATAATCTGGCGTATGAAATGAATTTCTATTAGGTTTAAGTCATTTTTAGAGTCGAAGAGATCATTACAAGTACTTAAATCTATATAAATAGGAAGTACTTTATCGTCTTGTATCAAGCGTTCCTTATCTTTTAGCTTTGGTGCTATTGACTTTAAACATTCATAATAGCCTCTAAGAAGATTTGTCGTTTTGCCTGTACCTCTCCGGCCACTGACAAAGTTATCTTGCTTTTGAAGCAAGCTTTGGAGTATTCCGAAAAAATCAATGAAATACTCTTCGAGGTCACCAAGCTCTCCTAAATTATCTAAGGTTATATAATCCGCTCGAAGTATAGAGTCGAAAGCACTTCTTAGTTTTTGTTTTTCTTGTCCATTCATTGTTTATTTCCTTTAGCTTTGACAACAACCCAATTTTTAACAACTTACTGAACACCGTAGTGGTGCTTTATATCACACCAATACTGCGTAAAATACATACTCTAATAGTTTCACCAATAATTACCTTTGTAAATAAGCAATTAATATAGCTGGAAAATAAGCTTGTTATTTTGCACCAAAACTGCGGTTAATGATGTAATCGAACAAAATTCAGATCCAACTCAAAAAAGCAGGAATAAATTATACTTTTTCAATGTCTATACATCGCTCAATGCAGTCTGTCAGATACGGTCAAAATCAATCAACTAACACTGTCGGTTTAAATATGAGCTACTACACATTAACTGACCTTCGAGGTCTTTCACGTTGTAGTAATTTTGTTCATATCAAGAGCCTCAGGTAGTGATATGGTACAACCACCTTTACACCGACAGTCAGCTAACGGAATTTCAGGCACTTCGCTTAGACTATAATCCCCAACTCTATGCTTTTCACATGCAGAGCAAAAATCCCCTTCGAACCGTATAGTTTTCAAAATATACGGCATACCAAGCTCTTGACACTTTAATTTAGCATCAAATATACGAAACTTGTTTTGTGCAAATAATAACATCATGCGACATACGCAATCAGGGTCCAAGTGAGTTCCATTGTTAGCTAATTTCTTTCTTAATTCATCACCCAGCTTTAACCCCCAAAGAAACATACTAATTGCTCCTTGACGCACTAGAGGCTTTAAATCAGGCTGTATCTCAGAAAGAATGAGTGGCCAATCATCAAGAATATTATTAATTATAAAAACCTCTCTTGAACCACCATAATTAGACCAGTCAACTCCTAAGCCTGATGGAAATGGTAAACTCAGTTGATATTTCCTAACTGGCTCAAAAGCATCTTCAAAGTTTCTATTTAGAGCTGCATGTACTGAAAGCTTAATTGCAGCAAGCATTTCATTTTTAATGATTTTTCCTTTAGCTTCAATTTGTTTCGCTCCCTCACAGGAACAAACCAAAAAATCATGTTCTAATGAATTACCATTGAAATAATTTGGTGCTACTTCCAATATTCTGCGAACTAAAACAGGTTTTGTACCAGAAGTTGGTAGGTTAAGGTTGTGAGAAATCTTTTTTAACTTTGGAGCAGAATAAGTCGCTGTGACAATTTCCTGAGTATTAGCTGACTGTAAAACACCCTCTTTTTCAAATTTATTTAAAGCGAGCTTTGCATCACGGCCTAAGTAACTAGTCCACTCTCTCATACTCAACACTTTCGATAAGCTTTTAGGTTTTAAAAAGCTCTTTAGAAAGTAGTATTCGTTAGTATCCATCATTCGCTTCCTATTGCTTAGAACGATGAATATTATAGCATTTACTTGATGGAGAAATGATTTACCTGAATGTTGACTACTATCAAGCAAAACAATGTCCAATCATATAGCAACAAGCTTTCCAGCTTAGAACTGACGCTCAGTAAAGGTAAGAATTAATCATATCCAACATATAGAGATGTTTTCCGCTATACTAAAAGTAGCACAGAGGTAGCACAGGGTAATTTCTGTTAGTAGGTCTTTACTTGGGAAGTTTATAAAAATGGTGGCCCCTCCCAGACTTGAACTGGGGACCTAACGATTATGAGTCGTGTGCTCTAACCAACTGAGCTAAGGGGCCATTGTATTAGCTTTTGCTAATTTTGAGATGCGTTTAGGAGGGTTAACTCACTAAAGCGGGTTGCAGTATAAAAAGTTTTTGTAACCTTGTCACTAGCAAAACTCTTTATTTTAAAAATCCTTAAACTATTTGCTCAAATAGTAAACTCTTTGTTTTTTCAACGACCTTAAAGCATGTCGATTGATTTCTAGCCTCCGACATTGTTCTAGATCAAATAGCTAAATCACTAAACTCGTTAAAATAGCCGCTCAATCAATTGCGGAGTGCTGACTGTGATAAATTTACCAAGCTGGGATCAATCTTTGATCAATAAATACAATATTTCAGGGCCAAGATATACATCTTACCCCACTGCGTTGTCTCTAGCTGATGGTTATAACCAACAAGATATGATTAACGCGATTGCGGCATCGAAAAGCCGTTCTTTATCGTTGTATATCCATATCCCTTTTTGCAGTCAGCTTTGTTATTACTGTGGTTGTAATAAGGTGATCACTCGTCATCAGTCTAAAGCCGATTTATACCTCGATAATTTAGCGCTTGAGATTGCTGAGCAGGCAACGCTTTTTGCTGATTATAACGTTGAGCAACTGCATTTAGGGGGTGGTACCCCAACGTTTTTATCTACAGAGCAAATGAGCCGCTTAATGGCGTTAGTTGAGCAGCATTTTAATTTTGCTGATGATGCTGAGCGCGGAATTGAGATTGACCCTCGCTCTTTAGCTGATGGCATGTTAGTACATCTGCGTAAGCTTGGCTTCAATCGTGTCTCGTTTGGTATTCAAGATTTTAATGATGCTGTACAGCTGGCGGTTAATCGTCCGCAAAGCGTGCAGTCAGTAAAAGGTTTAATTAGCGAGGCTCGTGAGCTTGGCTTTAAATCTATTAATGCTGATATGATTTACGGTTTGCCATTACAGACACCTGAAAGCTTTAAAGAGACAATTGCACAGCTGATTGAGCTAAATCCTGATCGCGTGTCTGTGTTTAATTACGCTCATTTACCAGATAGATTTGCAGCGCAACGTAAAATTAAAGACGCTGACTTACCTTCTGCTGGCGATAAACTTACTATGTTCAAAAATACACTTGAGCAAATGTTAGCGGCGGGCTATCAGTTTATCGGTATGGATCACTTTGCTCGTAAGGATAATGAACTAGCGATTGCCCAAAATGAAGGTAAATTACACCGTAATTTCCAAGGTTACACAACACATGGTCAGTGTGACTTATTAGGTTTGGGTGTGTCATCTATTTCGCAAATAGGCAATGCCATTTTACAAAACGAAAAAGAGTTGAAGCACTATTACAAAGCTGTGCAAGAAGGCTATGGCAGTGCAATCTGTAAAGGTGTTGCTTTAACTGATGACGATACTTTACGTGCAGCGGTGATCAAACAATTGATCTGCCAGTTTGAGCTGGATATTCCCTCAATCGAAAAACAGTTTAATATCAACTTTGCCAGCTATTTCTGTGAGGCATTGCAAGCACTGGACCCATTACTAGCTGATGGCTTGGTGTCTGTTAGCCAAGATAAGATCACAGTAACAGCCCGCGGTAATTTATTTATTCGTATTATTTGTATGTGCTTTGATGCGCACCTACAACAACAAATAAAGCAAACTCGTTTCTCACGAGTAATTTAACAACAAAAAGCAGAGCCTAGGCTCTGCTCATTAATTAGCTTAATTCAACGATACGTCGGCTTAATTAAATACTACGTTTTCGCTGCCTGGAGCTGCTTTAAACTCTTCAATGATACGTGCGCAATCGGCTTTAATCTCATCGCTATGCTGCTCTTCAGCACGCCAACGAGTGGTGTCCATTTTAAAGATTTCTTTTTTAGAGTACTTTTTACGGGCATCGTGCGTTGGCATGTCTTTTACAACTTCGTACATTTTGAATATGCCTGGGTAGCGCTCACTTAACTCAAACTCTTCTGCAAAGCTGTATTGAGAGATCAGCACCCAAATGCGTAGACAGCCTTCTGAGAACTCACATTGCTCTTCATTCATCGCACGGGCAATTAAATGAATGCTGTCGGCTAACTTTGCATTACGCTTTGCTTTTGAGTCAGCAAGCTTTAGCGCATACTCAGCTTTTTTCTTAGCGATAAGCTTATTTTGCTCTTTTAGTTTATACAGAAGTTGTCCTGCATAAAACGCAAGTCCTGCGATAATTGCCGCACCAATAACTATGGCAATAATCAAGGGTATGCTCATCGTTCATCCTCATCTTCGTCATCTAACCATTCGTTTGCTAGGTCATCAGATAAGTACTTATCGAAGTCAGATTCACCTTCATCGTATGAATCATCTTCAAAGTCATCTTCGTACTCGTCTTCGTCTTCAATACCTAGCAGTTCACATAACTCTTGGTGACGTGCGATACGACTATTGAAGTACTTAGCATCTTTACCTGTTAACAGCTCACCACGTTCGTGACGCTCAACAAGCTTTAATAAGCGCTCATCATTTTCTAATGCTTCTAGCTCTTGCTCTGGTGTTAGCTCTGGCTCATTAACTTTCTTAAGCTCAACCATTGGTTTTAAGTTACGTTTCATTTCAACTTTTGGTTCAGCTTTAGGTGCAACTAATGAAACTGGCTTTTTGCTACCAACACGTTTATCTTTCGGTTGGTTATTAGCCTTTGTGTTCTCTCCCTTTTGCACGTCAGGGGCGTTTCGAGAACCTGGTTTAGCACCTTTGGTCTTTTTAACTCGCTGCTCCTTCAACGCTCGCATCTCTCTAAGTTTTTCTTTACTCAGACGTACCGGGCCATTTGATGGAATTTTACGCGACTTTTTCTTTCTACTCATATCTTGATCGTCTCACTTAAGAGGTTGTGCACAACACCTTTAGCGGCATTGTAATGCTGGCATAACCAGAAGAATTCGGTGTGCGGATGTGGTTTGTCAACATGACGAACTGCGCACTTTTCATACCCTCATATCAATCGTGTTAAGTTATTTAGCAGCTAAATATTTAAGTCGATTGGTATTAGTACAAACGGTGGCTATTGTAACAGGACAAATAAAAAGGCGGTAGAGAAAACATCTCTACCGCCTACTAATCTGAGCGCCAATAATTTGGACACTTCTCCCTTCGACTTTTAGTCTTTATTATTTTTATTATTATTTTTTATCCATTTTGTTATTTTTAAACCTTCCGTGTAGCATTCCATTTTGTTTTTATTATTAAACTTCCGTGAGCTTTTATTATTCTCGGTCAATCCTGACACTTTTTTGTTATTTCCTTTAGTACATCAAACGATGTAACCCCCTAAAGATTTGCCGCAATCACTTTCCTTATTGCTTTGTCCTTGTTGTTTTTATTGTCTCAGCGACAGTGGTTAATTTACTCATTAATAATTTTGTTACAACTAATTTATATAACTTTTCTTACAGTCAAAAGATTAAAAAACGACAATTACCTTTTAAAACAATTTGTTATATTATAAAAAAAAATAAAAATAAGATTTAGCTCACATTGAAGTGTGGGCAATGTCTCACAAGGAAGTAAGAAATTTCGATGAGATAAATATGAAAAAAAAGCAGCTTGCGCTGCTTTTTTTACAATTTGTACACTTTAATGCCAATATTTACATTCGGCAATCAGACTTTAGTGTAAGCCACCTAAGTATTTTGAAAGAACTTCGATGTCTTTGTCTGTTAATTTTTTAGCGATGTCTTGCATCATGCCGTTTAGGTCATTATTGCGTGTACCATCACGGAATTTTTCAAGTTGAGACTTGATGTATTCTGGGTGTTGGAACGAAATCTTTGGGAATTTAGCAAGTGATGTACCGTTACCACGAGGACCGTGACACGCAGCACATGCTGG
>CEUX01011087.1_pt1 | contig 10590 bp, 20 predicted proteins | sample 531361 | NCBI WGS metagenome assembly CEUX01 (sample SAMEA2622736, study PRJEB7988) | marine metagenome | isolation source: saline water (ENVO:00002010), including
CAGTAGGTGGTTCTGTTGGTGGTGGTGTAGTGGTAAACGAAACTATATTAGCTGAAAGAAATTTCACTAATGGTGATGCAGGAATATATGCGGCACCTAACAATATACCTTCTGAAACCCTTGAATCAGCTATGATGTTTAGAAAAGAAAACAAACAAGATAACACTTTGCGAATTGTTTTAGCTTCAACCCCTGTGTCTGAAATAGGAATATATGATGTGACAATAGGTACGGCTTACACTTCATCAACTTTACCAAGTGGTAAAACAGAAGCAGTATTAGTTGAAGGTACTGATGTAAGTGGTGGTACTGCTACAAGATTAGAAATCGGTGAATTAATTTTTGAAAAGTCTAGGTGTAAATCTTTAGATTTTTCAGATATAAATGCACATACGATTAATATTATTGGTAATGCTAGTGACGGACAATCTATTTCTCAAACGGCAGGTACTGCACGAATGAGAGCAATAGGTGGTGGTCATCATCAAGCACAAGCTATGGTAACAAAAGGTGGTACATACGACAGAATATGGATAGATGCTCCTAATTCAGCAGTGAACGGAAAAGTAGATAAACTTATACTATCTAATCTATGGACTAAAGGTGGTTCATGTACATTAAGGCAAATGGATATTGGAACACTTACCATACAATTAAACGAAGTAGGGCAAGGCAATGGTTTTGACTCTAAAGAATTTACAGTTGCCACTACAGTAACTGCTTCCGTTTGGAATGTAACAGGGAATGTTGAGGTAACTATAGCAGAGCCAACAACAGTTAATTAATAATTATGAATAAAAAGGCAAAAATCAAATTTGGTATAGGTACAATAATTATGACTGCAACTGTTTCATATTTATTGCAATATTGGTTTAAACATAGTGGATTAGAAGATAAAACATTAAATAAATTTGATGATATAAAAGATATATTTAAAGGCAACAAATAATGACGGCAATACATAAATGGCGATGGACTGCTTTAATAGTTTATTTGACTATATGTATATATGACTTCATGGTTGTACCTATTTACTATGGGTTTGCACGAATGGGATTAGATTTAGCTGATTATATGTCACATTTACAAGAGATAGAAGACCCTTTAGTCCAAATGGAATATCTAAAGAAACTTGTATCACAACACGAACCATTTACTCTGAAAGGTGGAGGATTATTTCATTTATCTTTTGGAGCTTTATTAACAGGATCAGTATTTGGGGGTAACAAATGAATTGGCTTGGAAAACTACGACCACAAATCTTTTTATCAATCATTGTCCTAGGAACATTATCTATTGTAGGTATTATTCATGGACATAATGAAATCGCTAGTGGAGCAATTGGCGGAATAATTGCTTTAGGCATGAAGGTATTGGAAACAGAATAATGAATTTTTATACCTATATGGCAAAGTTAGATGATAAAAGAGGAATAGAGTCAGTTTATGATGGCGATACAATATCAAAGTTACAAGTTGATTTAGGTTTTAATTTAAAATATATTAACAGTTTTCGAATCATAGGTATCGATACACCCGAATTAAGAACAAAAAGTAAAATAGAAAAAATAAAAGGTTATCAAGCTAGGACTATGTTGCGATTACTTATTGGGACAAATCAATTGGCAATACAATCGATAAGTAAAAAAGGAACAGGTAAGTACGGAAGGCTACTAGGCAAATTGTACATACATCAAGGGGTTGATTTAGACAAAGAAGGAAATATAACCAATCATAAATGGCTAGATGCAGGACAAAAAATGATTGATTGCGGATTAGCAGTAGCTTATGATGGTGGAACAAAAATTAAAGATTGGTCAAAAAACGAATCAGAAATTGATGAAATAGATAAAATGTTAAATAGAATAAAAGAGGATAAAAAATGAATTTGTTTAAAATCAAATGGGGCAAGGTAATAAATTTTGCTATAAAAAATGTTTCTGCTATAGATGAATTAATCGATTTAATCGAAGAATGTAAGGAAGCAACCGAAGATGGAAAAATAACCAATGATGAAAGATCAAGGTTAATGTCTAAGTATTGGAAACTAGTTAAAGCACTAAAAGAAGCTCAGAATCGCCCATAATTGACACTTTAGCATAGTTATCTATGTTCCATACTTCTACAAGCACTTTGCGGTCTTTTATGGGGCATTTAACGAATTTTCCAATTGGACTAATTGTTAAAGCATCATCATCTTTTATTATTCTAATATCAGATAAAGCATCTTGCACTGCCTTCATACCATAAATAAAATTATCTATATCTATTAATCTGTTATTCATAAAAGTATAAACAATTAAAACTTTTTTATATGGGAATTTCAAATCCTTCATATTAATTGCTTCTAATAAATTTCCAATAGCACTATTTTTATAGCTTTGAAAATGTTTGTTATAAACAAAATGATGTGATCTGTTATTACCACGAATTTGTGAAGGCGGTAAAGCCATTTGAAATTTTATAGGAAGTGAAACTTTATTAACTACCATACATTAATTATATTCCTATGTTTAAAAAATCCCACTTCCCATAATTTAAAGGAGTTAAGTTTAAATGAATAAACAATAACCCCGATATTATAGCATAGATTAAATTAACTTTGTTTTTAAATTGTAGTGTATTCTTGTTGCTCTATTCGGGCAATTTGTTGTTTATAATATCTTTCAATTATAAATCTTTTAAACCTTCTTCGTTGTTTTTTCTTAAACTTAACATCTTCGTTTTTGATGTAACTGCCATACTTAGCCATTAAAGGACAAGGATTTTTTCTTTTCCTACAATGATCTAAGCCAAATATAGCATGACCTAATTCGTGCATTATGCAATGTTCTAACCCCCAAATATTAGTTTTATAATTTTTGTTTATAAAACCTATTTTCATTTGGATTTCGTTACTGAATTTACCTGCACACCCTAAAGCATTACTTGTAGATCGGTAATTGTTTAAGTTAGGCCTATCGACCAAATGCACTATTATTTCGGGCATTCTAACTATTTCTATTTGTGGATATTTTTTCTGTATTTTTCTGCCTACAGAATCAAAAAATCTATCGCACAAATTTAATGTTTTTCTAACTTGCTTGTAAGCCTTATTTGTTTTAGGTTGTAAAAATTTCTTCTTGTAACCTAATTGCTCTCGCACCTCATCAATAATGTAATGAGATGGGAAAGAATAACTTTCACCATGTTTGAATCTATAGCTACCTGCATACTTTATTAAATGCGGTGTATCTATTCTGATGCTTGACTTTCTTGCTTGTACCGAAAAAAACGGATTATTAAAGTTGTATTTTCTATTAGCCATAATTTAACTCCTTTGTTAAGTGCTAAATTAATCTATGCTAATTTTCCTTTTATTCTATTTTTAAAGATCTAGTAAATCGGGCTTCATAGTGGAAATCCATTAGTGACCACTCTGCTTAATTTACAGGTTAAATTTAATTAACTTGTATATAGTATAACATACTTATTAACATTTGTAAAGGGTTATAATCAAAGTTTATGTAGGGAATTTACATATATACCCTTTACATCTATTAAACTTTGTGATACAATATACCTATATTAATAATAAATTAATAAATTAAAGGGGGTTATAAAATGAAAATCAGATATACACATTTCAAAGTAACTTGGACAAATGAAACAAGATTCCAAAGTGAAATGACAGATTCACAATGGCATGAAACTAAAAATAACATTCTTGCTAAATCAGACCATTGGTATCCTATGGAGTATGGGATTGCTTATTGCCAAATCGATGGAAAAACAGGCGAAGCTTTGATTGCAGATAGTTACAGATGGTTTGCAAGTGAACAAGCAAGAGATGAAGAGTTCGATAGAATATTCTAAATAAAAAGATATTAATACATTCATCTACCAATCAATTATTAATATCTAATATTATCATTAACATATATATATATTTATATATATATGTTAATGGTATAAAGTATAATATAATATCAAGGTACAGGGTTTACAAATTTTAAATTTTATTTTAAAATGTTTATATAAGGAGTTAACATGATTAACAATAATAATACAAATTTTTTTTCTATAAGAAAAGAAGTTATAGAAATTTTCAGACAACAAAACCCAACAGGGTATTTTCATTTACTTTATCTTATTCAAGACGATAACTGTCAGTTAAAAGATACAGAAATAAAAAGTTTAAGAAAAGATATTGAAAAATTAAATCAGCAACATATAGGTGAAATAAATGAAGCACGAGCAAAGTTAAGAGAGCAAATCAAATCATCTACAAAAAAATATGTAAAAATGCTTGAACGAAATAAAAAAGAAATACAAGAATTAAAAAATAAGGAGTGATTATGCCAAGAACAAAAATTAATAACGATCTTGTTGTTAAGTATCGAGATGAAAATCCCGATATTACCAATGCTGAAATAAGTAGAATTTTCGGTATAAGCAGAGCAAGGGTAGGTCAGATATTAACAGAGAATAACAGACCTACAAGAACCAAGACAAATAAGCAGAAGTATTATTGTAAAAGATGTGGTCGTGGTTATGCTAGTTATAAACATTATCCTGTTGCATGGGGTATGTGTAGAGATTGCTATATGAAATTACCGAAAGAATTACGAGCAAAACAACGAGCAGAGATAGGAGCAAAAAAATATTTACAAGGAATAAGGAGTTCATAAATGGATAGGCAAATAGAAGTTTTAGATGCTATTTCAAATAACTTAGAAGATTTAGTTAAGGTTTTAAAAAGTATAGATAAATCATTAAAAGATGATTCAGCTATGGATTATGTAAAAAACATTAATCAGAGTTTAAGAAAAATAGCGAGTAATACAAAAGACATTTCATTAGGGTTATAATTATGATGCACGATAATTTAGAACAAAACATATTTGATCTTGGTAATTTAAATGATGTTGAATTAGTAGATAATTACATAAAAATAAAAGATCAGTTAGAAGAAATTAAAAAGAAAAAATTTGCATTAGAACAAAAAGCATTAAGAATAATGGAAGAAAGAGGTTCAACCATTATACAAGGTGATGCCAAAGAATTAGTTTTGGATAAAAAACCTATTTACGATAAAACAAGATTGAAACCAATTAAAGAATTGGTAAATTTGGAAGATTTAATTCGTAGAAAAGCATTGATACCCGAGCAAACAATAGTGCAAGAAGAACAATGGAATATGACAAATCTAAAACCTTTTGCCAAGTATGGTGAAGATATACAAAAATATATTGATAAATCAGTTATTGGTGAAACAAAAAGATTTGTTACAAAAGACAGAAGATAATTTTAATTAACATTCATTTTTAAAGGAGTTATTATGAATGAAACAACATTACCTAATTTAATATGGTTAGGGGCTTATAAAACAGACACTTTTACAAACAAGGGAATACCATGTATACCTTTAACAAGTCTAGAAGAAGAGCAAAAGCAATTACTTGATAAACAATTTCAAACTAATATAAGAATATTAGAAAGAAAACCTACTGCTAATGGAACATTAAAAGTGGTAGCTGAATTTATAGAGTTAGGTGGTAATTATCCGCCTAAACATAATTTAGCAAGTATGGAAAGTTTTTTCCCTACCCCCGAAGAATTTCCGCATCAAGTAGGTGATACTTTTAGGGCAGAAATTACTAGAAAATATTTAAAAGCAGATATGGATAGTAATAGAGAAAATGTTATTGGACTTAAAACAGGCGAATATGATAATCATTTTATATATTCTGTCAATTGGAGTTCTTGGCAATTTGTAGAAGGACAACCGCATAGCCAAAACAATGGTAATACACAAGCTGAGTTAAAAGTTGTAGATACACAACAGGAAAGTTTCAAAGACAAAGATGTGGTTTATAAACTCAGTAAATCTAGTCAAGACTTAGTAAAAAAGCAAGTTGTCAAAGTACAAGATGAAAGACAGGCTGACAGAGATGCTAGGAATGTTAACAATTCTGATAGCATAGCAGGAAACATAATTACTGAATTATGGAAAGCAGGTAGGTTTCCGCAAATGGAAGAATACACAGATATAATTCATATTGGTATGCAGGTGAACATATTATCAAGAGCAATACAGGGCGAACAAGTAGACGAATTAAAAGATGTTTACCATCATTTTTTAGATGGTAAGGGTATATCAAACAATTTAGAACAGGAAATAAACAAAAATGGGTGATTTAAGTTATGAACAAGTTGATCAACTAGAAAAAAATTTGAATCTAGATTGGTATCAGAATTCCTATTTATATAAAGAGTCTATAGCAAGAATGTTAGCAGACTCTTTGAGGAACAATATATATTTAGCTGATCAAATACAAAAATCATGTACTGAATCAAGAATGGCTTTTAGTACAGTTAGTAAATTAGAAAAAAAGATTGAAAAACTAGAAGGGAATATTGACTTCTTGTTAGGCAACAATAGAAAAAAAGGAGTACCAATTGGAAGAGCAAACACATGATATATTCGAGAATTCCAATATTAAAAGATTTGGTAACACTTTTTATTTTGAATTATCTAATATTAATTTAAGAGTAAAAGTTGATAATATTAAAAGTTATCATTATATAAGTGGTGAAATAACCTTTAGTTATTTAAATCCTATATTTGATAAAGTGCATATACACAGTAGTCAGATAGCTATTAATCAGCTTGGTGGTACAAATGGTAGATTGACATTAATGAATCATTTAAGGAATTTAGAACCCGAAATAAAAGAATGGGATAGAATTCTTGAATACATTTGTGTAACTGTAATAACAGAATATCGTGAAGGTGAAGCTACAGTTGATTTATCAAAGATAGAAATGCCTAATGATAGGGGTAATTTAGTTAATCCTATAATACCATTTGGTGAAGCATCATTAATGTATGGTGAAGGTGGTAGTGGTAAATCAATAATATCTTTATGGTTAGCTAATTTAGTGCATCAAGGTGTTAAAACTGATTGGATATCAGCTATTAAAAAGAATGTTTTATATATAGATTATGAAACCAATTTAAGAGAATATTTGATAAGAAATAACAAGTTAGCTAATGGAATGGGATTAGATAACCCTTCGGGTATATTTTACAGAAGAACAAATGAGCCAATGATAAGTATAGCTGAGATTATCAGAAAAGAAATAGATGAGAAAGAAATTGGTTTTGTTATAGTAGATAGTGCCGCAATGGCTTGTGGTGCAGAACCCGAATCAGCAAAAGCTACTACTGATTATTATTCAGCTATTCGTGGATTTGGTGATGATGTAACTGTTTTAACTTTAGCACATACAACTAAAGCAGATAGTGAGAAGAAAACACCATTTGGTAGTGCATTTTGGTCTTATTGGGCTAGATCAGTATGGGAAGTTAAAAGAGAAGAAAGCAACACTAGTGATAATAAATACCAACAAAATGTAGGATTATTTCATAGAAAAGTGAATAATGGATATCTACATGACCCAATTGGTTATCAAATACAATTTCTTTCTAATGAGATAAATATAAATGGATTTGATATTAGCGATAGTGATACTTTAAATACACAAATACCTATGATTAAACGAGTTTATAACTATTTAAGAGATAGTAATGAGCAAAAAACAATAAAAGATATTGTAGAAGCATTGGAAATACCAAGTAAGAAAGAAGCAAGTGTTCGTGCAATGATATCAAGAACAAGTGGTGTAGCTAAAGAGATAATACATAGTGGTGAAGGTTATTATGGTTTAGTAGGTAAAAATTACAATATACAAGATAATACAATAAATGAAGAAATCAAAGCTATTGTAGAAGATAATATTATGCCATGGGATAAGTAATGGGAAATGATGTAAAGATAGTGTTATTGATACTTTTAGTGATATATATTACCTATTTATGTAATTCCATAACAAAATATGCTTTAAATTAGCATTTTTTTAAAAAATCTTTAAAAATTAAGTGTTTTATGCCATTTAACACTTTACAATGTTTAATAAATAACTTATAATATATATATAAGTTAAGTTAATCAAAACTTATTGGGTTTCACAAAAGTGGTGAAATAACAGCAAGTAGATATTGGGTTTCAATAGAACTAGACAAGTTTACCAATGACTTAACTTATAAAAAGAAGAAGTTAAATGGGCGAAGGGTGAACGAGAAAGTAAGGCAAAAAATATTCGGTCTGAACTTAGAAAGAGATTTTAAATCAAACATTCTAAATGTATCATTCTAAAAGTCTAGGCTAATATCAAATGAACCTTTCCCCATTTAATAAGAAGAAGAAGTGAATGGGTAAGAAAAAGGAAAAGTGCGGTACCTTATTAACTTAAATAATTAATAGGATCTTCTGATAAGTCGGTTAGTATGTTTAGGCTGAATGAAGCCCAAGAACCTCTACACTACTGTAAAATGACCTTATCCCTTTAACAACTTACCCATTCGCTAAAGGCTCCATCGTCTAACGGTAAGGACACCCGCTTGTAGTAACATACGAGTTGAAGTCGGAAATCTAGGTTCGAATCCTAGTGGGGTCGCAATAATGTAAATAAAACAAGTAATATAACCCTTTACAAGTATTAAAGAAAGTGTTATTATATACATAATTAATTAAAAGGAGTAAAAATTATGAATAACTTATTAACTTTCCCGAACGATGCCTACTTGCCAAATGCAGATTACGATACTAACTTAAAGCAATTCAAATTAGCAGTTGCTACACTTATCAATACTGACTTTATAACTAAGACAGAATATTTTGATATTGTAGGTCACAATTTTGGTATTTTATATGATATTTATTACAGTCTTAGTACTTATGAAACACAAAAATTAGAATTATCAGATTTACAAGTATGGAATGATAAATATGTGGAAGCATGGTCAGAAGGTCTTAAATAAATAAATAAAGGGGTAGTAGTTAACCTCTCTTCACTACTGCCCCGCAATATAAGGAGTTAATACAATGCAAACATTTATGACAACATACGATTACAGAACAGTAGCCAAAGAGTTAGATTACAGGCGATTAGGCAAACAACGAGTTGAAGGTATGCAAACACATAATCAACTCACTAAGGGTAAAGGTGGCTATAAACACCACCCGATTAATGCTATGTGGAAGGGTTACGAATCATCATTAGCTGAATATACTAATGCTATGATTAACGAATGGATTAGTCGTGGTTATAACAACACAATGGAATTAATTGAATGTTGTTCTGATTATCAAGGTATATTAGAGTGTTTTCACAAAAAGCCCGAATGGGTTTATAGTGAGTCACTACATTTGTCACATAAGTCTAATTTATTACGAAAAGATTATGATTATTATAGTTTGTTATATGGCACTAATATTCCTATTTGGTTGCCTTATATATGGAGTGTTTAATATGAAATTCATAAAAGCTAGGAAACAATACGAATGCCAAGAGTGTAAAGGTGTTATTAACAAGAATGATCAGTATCACAGAAAGTCAGTACGAGTAGGTAGCCCTAAATATGTACAAGGGCGAAGTTATGATCGAATGTTAGAAATTAATAATGGTAACATACAAGAAGCCGTATATAGCTATAATATGACTATTAAGCTATGTGCATATTGTGCCATTATAACAACAGGGATTACTAATGAAAAATTATAACTTTCCTTATCCTAAAAAGGTAAGGGATAGAATAAAACATATACAAGAGCAATGCGAAAAGCTTGAACAACCAAAGAATGCAAAAGAGTTTTTTGAATTAACTTTCTTAACTACTAGAGAAGCCCAAATCAGATGCGAAACTATATATATTATGATTGAGAAAGATGAAGTCGATTATACAAGTAAATATGTACAAAAAGAACATACCATGTGGCTATCTAATCTTAGTGACCAATTAGCCCAATTACAATTTGCTACTAACAATATAACAGAAGAAGAATACCTTAAATCACTAATCAAGCTACACGAATGGGATTATGTCTTAATGTACATACTTAATGAACATAAAGAATAGATTTATAGAATAAGTAGAATATATAGAACCTTTTATATGCTACTTGTTAACAGTTATCCATAGTTAATTAACTGTTAATGATATATAGATAACAGTTACTATTTGTTAATTAACAACCATATACTCTATAATATATATTATAATTTAATATAATAATTAACATATATATATATATATATATATGTTAATTAATATTATGTATTAAAGATTAACAATCCATTAACAGTTAATAGTGATTGATTAGTAGTAGTTTATACTGAAAAATACATCTAATGCTCTTATTAGCTATATATTGAATACTAACTAAGGAAATTTTATGGGGTACAATAATGAACCTACTTGGCGGGAAGCTAACCCTAACAAGCAACTAATTGGTGATGTCACAGACCCTCATATCTATGGAAACCTGCTATGGCTAATAGCTGAAGTAATCAAGAGTGGTTTGAAGAACGAAGGCTACACATACTTCAAGTACCCAATGACTGAATGGTGGTTCAGTGTATCTAACCTAGACTATGATTATGTTAAGAGTAAGTACAAAGTATATAGAGATAAGTTGAACAAACAAAAAGGAAATGGCAAAGGCAAGTATTGATAGGACTGAGCCAAGTATTGATGGCTTGTGCC
>CEUX01094154.1_pt1 | contig 10579 bp, 8 predicted proteins | sample 531361 | NCBI WGS metagenome assembly CEUX01 (sample SAMEA2622736, study PRJEB7988) | marine metagenome | isolation source: saline water (ENVO:00002010), including
GAAGCACTTGGAATACCGGCCTATACAAGTTGACTTCAACTTCTGAAGGCTTAAGTGTTGGAGAAAAAGTGCCTATTCGCTTCAATACATCTCTGCCATTTAGACAGTGGAGAAGGGTAATGACTAAGCCTATAGGTATGCCTCACTCTGTATTGGGAAAGATATGGTTTTGCGACTACCGAGGTATATACGGTTACGATGTACGTACAAATAAGATTTACGAAAAATCTAAAGACGCTAGCAACTTTGTTGGTACCGACATACATATCGACGCAGATAAGCTGTACATTACTAGTATGGATAATGGCTTAGTCTCAATGCCATTAGAAACGCCAAACAAGTTCACCCAAATTTTCCCAAGAAGAGGTAGTGACTGGCTTCTAGCAGGGCACACTTGGTCTGTTGCTAGTAATGAACAAGGCGTATTTGCAACGCTTTCGCCATGGAACTTAGCACAAGACTACCTACTGACAGCCGATAAAGAGAACAATTTTCTAAACGTTCAACAAATTGATAATTCAACTAACAGAAGCAATCCAGAAGCTTTCTGGAGCCAGAGCTATTCAAGAAAACTCTTAGTAGATGAAGAAATTCTCGTATACAAAGATGGCTCTATTGGTGGTTTATTTAAGTTAAAATTTACCCCTCGGCAGAATAATAACGATATTCAGGAAACAACGTCCGAAAAGATATTTTCTACTTCGAACAACCGTGTTTATCGGGCTCTTCTTAAAACAGATAAATATATAGTGTCTTATCATATAGACGACGAGCAGAAGCTTTATTTCAACGATATTGAATCAGGGGCATTAGTCAAAACAATTAATGCACCTGACGGATTATGGGCGTTTAATATGGCATATATAGACAACGAAATTTACATTATAGGTGCAAGAGGTAACGCTGTTGTGTACAAATATAATGAAAGTGAAAATGACTTCATTGAAATATTGAACGAACCTTCATCCTCTGCTTTCTTAAGTTTTAACAGAGCACCTAATGGGCTATTTACGATAGCGGGGGCAGTAAGCTGGGGCGGAAGTTCTAGTGGAAAGGTATTGGTGAACAAACTACATTCGGATACTTGGATTGACATGACCTGCCTTCTTGGTAACGAGAGTGGCGTAGTTGATACAGAGTTTTCAAGCGATGGACGTTTTATTTACTTACTCCAAAAAGTAGGGTCAATTACTCGAATGAAAACAACATTTTTATCCACTTTTGAAGGTTGCTAACAGCTCTAACTCATTTATATTTTAAATTCAATTTTTATCAAATTTGAAAGTTGTTGTGAAGGCTCAGTTAGGTTTAGTATATTAGCTCAAAAATAAAGAACAATTCTTAACTACCAAGGTCAAGGAAGAGTAAAGTGCATAAAAAACATTTCATCCTCACTAGCGGTCGTTGCGGTAGCAATTATCTCGCAAACACACTCAATTTGAACGCTGAAGTAGTTAACTACGGAGAAGTATTAGGGCACTGGACACTTTTGAAAAAAATTCATAAACCATTGTTCAGTTTAGGTGGCCTAAGCAAAGAACGGTACTTAGATATGCTATATAAGCAAAGTACCTATTTTTACTTAGCACAATGCTATAGTGCTTACTCGCATTTAAGGAAGAAGCAACCGGTTAATTGGAAAAGTCGATACGACACGAAATCAATAGGGATTAAAGATTTTTTCGTGAATATCAAGCAAGATAACCTCTACAACTATTTCCTTGATTCAAAAGAAATTAGTATTATACACTTAAAAAGAAGTAATATTTTGAAGCGCTTAATCTCAGCGATGTTGATGCATCAGGCTGGTGTAGTATCAACAACAGAAAATAGTACAGAGAGAAAGAGCTTTGAAATAAATATTGAGCAACTTTTAGCTAAATTGAAAAGGGATTATGAGTTGAATGAAGAGGAAAATGCTTTCGCTGCGAAGCTATCTAAAAAACAACCGTTTTACCAACTCTCTTATGAAGAATACTTTTCAAGCCCAGAAAGCACTTCAAAACATAACTCGCAAATTTTTGACTTTCTTGGCGTTGAAAGTAGTCAAGCTAGGAGCAAGCATCGAAAAGTCCTTTCCCAAAACCTTGCAGATATTATTACAAACTACGATGATATTGAAAGAGCACTCAAGGCTACAAAGTTTGAGCAGTACCTTTATTAGAAATTTGCATGATGCTTTAACTGTTATACGACTGAACATTCAACATTGATTATTTTTCACGTAAAGGTATATCTCTACAACTTTTGTAAAACGTGTTGACCATTATAATTTCCACATCTATGAGATGATAGCTTGAAGCGAACCATTTGCCTCAGAATGAGACAAACTTCTATTTCAACTTGCTCTTAAACAGAAGCTCTAATATGAAAAGCATCGCTATTAAAATAAATCCAGCTGAAACTGAGTCCCAAGCCATCACTTTAATCGAAAAAGAAATACGGAAAGCTAAGGTAAGTGTGATTTCTTTCATTAATGCACACGCTTACACCATGGCAAATAGTGATAACAAGTTTAAAAACTGCTTGCTAGATGCTGACCTTTTGTTCAGAGATGGTATTGGCGCAAAAATACTATTAAAAAAATACGGCAAGCCCGTTGGCTATAACGCTAACGGTACCGATTTAATACCGTTAATTTTAGACCGCTTCAAAGGGAAGTCGGTATGTTTTATCGGAACAGAGTCTCCGTACATAGAGCAAGCTGCATCAATCTATAAATCAAACGGTCACAATGTTAAAGCTTTTATAGATGGCTTTCAAAGTAACGAAAAAATGTTTGAGTTTGTAGAGGCATATCAACCCGAAATATTAATACTGGGTATGGGTATGCCGAAGCAAGAGTACTTTTCAGCTTTCCTACAGCGCAACTATGAAAAGCCATTGGTTGTAGTGAACGGCGGCGCCATATTTGACTTCATCGCAAATCGTTTTACGCGTGCGCCCTCTATTTTTAGAAAACTTAATTTGGAATGGCTTTATCGTTTAATGAATGAGCCAATTAGACTATTTAATAGATATGCTATTGGTATACCGAAGTTTTTCTGGATATTACGAAAAAATATGAAACAAGAAAGATTAGGTTGATATCAACCTAATCATTCATTGTCCCGCTTCGTTCTCACCTAGTTTTTTCTCGATTTGAAACAAAGGTGCAATACTAAATTTGCTAACTGCAAAAGGAATAACGTTTTAGTATGTAGCAAGCCCAGCATCATTTATGACATAAAAAAGCCCACAATAAATTGTAGGCCCTTAACGCTCTCTACCAAACAGTCACTTGTGGTGTTAAATTTTTCTATTTACTTTTGGTAAAGACGCGCTTAAACCTGCTTAGCGCAAGAAGCATTCCGCCAAACAAAAGGATAGAAGAAGGCTCAGGAACACTGTTGATCGAGTTAGCTATAGTTGTAGAACTGACGCCCTTGATTACCAGTTCGCCAGCATCGTCATTACCGGTAATGCCTTCGATCACACCTTGGTAGGTGATACCGTCCGACATCTCTACGTAAAATAGACTGCCAATTAAATCATCACCAAAAACTGAACCATCTGGATTATCGTCAACATCTATTAACCAGCTGAAACTCTCTCCAGAAGAGAAATTACTAAAATCCACTGTAAGGAAATCAGCCGCACTTATACCGCCGGCTGCGTCTACAATGCTATAAGACAAAAATCCTGCATCATTTGACCCAACTCTTCTGAAATTTAAACCACCAGAGCTATGGCATGAATTCACAACTTCGTCAAAACATAAAAAGCTGCTGGCATTAGGGCGTAAATCTAAAGCAAACTTCAATATATCTAAGCCTGTAGAGTTATTATTTACAACAAATGGGTTGTTCCAAGTGTTTCCATCTATTGTAAAATCAATGTCAATAAATGCAGCATTAGCGTTTAAGCTAAGTGATAGGCAACATATGCCAATAAAGCTTGAGATAAGTTTTGAACCTGAAAAAATTTTTTTACAACTAAACATATGGGCTCCAAATATATTGGGTAATTCTAATTTGCTTACGCATTATTTAAGCACATAATATGCCACTTTTAAAATAACCTTTGATAACATTAACTTAAAAACGTTAATTTGTTTTTGGTAAATCCGCATGTAAAATTTTCTGACGATTGCGGAATGTACAAGCGAATCTGCTATAGTCCACTTTTCTGACAACTCGTGAAATGCCCCGGTGCCTTACGTAGCAAATTTGAAAGACTCTCTTTGAGAACTGTTCTGTTGAAGGAGTCGGGAACACTACGAAAAAACATAGAGCAAAAAAAGATTAGGTTGATATCAACATAATCATTCATTGTCCCGCTTCGTTCTCACCCAGTTTTTTTCACGATTTGAAATAAAAGTGCGATAAACACTAAATTTGCTTAGCACAAAAGGAATCATGCCTTTTAGTTGTGCTAGTGGTAATATTTTTTTCCCATATTTAAACCATACACAAACAATTGCTAAAGCAAAAACAGAGATACACAGCCCTATGACTGCAGACCAATAAAAACCGTCGAAAATTGCAGCGATAAACGAGACAACTAATGTAAGAATTGTGAGTATTATCCACATAATAGTTGGGGGAATTGCTGCGTCTAATGCCTGAAAAAATAACCTGAAGTTTAACTGTTTCAAGCCTTGCAGCATCATACTTGGCATTTTCTTTACAACAGACAGATGGCCATGCTCCCAACGCTTTCGTTGGTTTTCGAGCCCTTCGTTGTTCTCAGGAAATTCACTCGTCACTAAAGCACAGGGAACAAACGTCACTTCTTCCCCCCCTTGTACTATGTGCAAACCTAGTTCAAGGTCTTCAACAATACTAGAAGATGCTAAAGAATATTTATTTAAGACTGACTTTGGAAAAGCCATACCAGAACCTTGAAGGTGGCAGCTGATTCCTAGCTTTTTTTGGCCTAATGGTCTCACCCAATTCTTTATCAGCCAGGTAAACTCACTGATATTAAGCTTTATGTTGCCTTTATTCGGCGATCTCATTAAATAAAGGGCCTGCGCTACGCAATTTTTCGTTTGTGACGCACTCAGTAACTTATGTAGACTCCCTTCACCAAACAAGCAATCAGCATCCATAACCACAACGGTAGCAAACTCAACATCATTTTCAGTTAAGTAATCGACCCCGTATTGCAATGCATGACCCTTACCTACTAATTCTAAATTATTACGTTCGATGCAGATAGCTCCAGCATCTCGACTAACAGCAGCCGTACTGTCTGAACAATTATCTGCGACAACCAATATCAAGTCGCCCTCTTTAACCTCTTTTCTTGCAGACATTATTGTCTTCGCAATACCTAACTCCTCATTATGTGCCGGAATTAGGACCACGCATGGCAAAGTATTGTCACTATTGTTTACTTCAACCGAGTTACTGTTTCGAATACCTAAAAATAGCTGTAAAGAAAGAAAGGCTGATACAAAAGCCACGAGAGAGAAAATAATATCTAGTAGGATCATTTATTCTTATGCTCCAGCCAGCACAGCTAATTTTTCAGCTTCTGTCGTTATATTATGTTCTTTCTTAACCGCTTCGAAAGCTCTTTTTCGAACCGCATCTAACTCACTTTGGCTCAGTTTGGTAAACGCTACTAATGCGTCTTCGAGTGAATTAACGGAACCAGGAAATACCAAAAAGCCTGTAACCTTATCTACTACAAGCTCTGGTATACCTGCAATTGCCGTACTAATGACAGGCACACCTGTAGCCATAGCCTCCATAATAGCCACAGGTAAACCTTCGGCAAAACTAGGTAGCAGCATTGCGTCACTTTTATCAAGTAACTCTTTAATTTCGATGCTATCAACCCAACCCGTTATGGTTACATTACCTTGCAGGCTTTGCTGCTTAATGAAAGACTCTATTTCTGCTCGCATTTCGCCATCACCAGCTAAAGTAAGGTGTGCCTTAAAGCCAGCGTTAATAAAGCGAGAAAACGCCTCTAATAATAGTAATTGCCCTTTTTGCTCGCATAAACGACCAATGCATAAAAAACGGTATTCATCCCCTTCTCTTTTCGAGTTTAGAGTTTGCTCACTAAAAAATTTTTCTTCAAGACCACAGTGGACAATGCTTACTTTTTTCCAGTCTTTATAATCAGCCCAGCGAAAAAGCTGCGATTTACAATAATTAGTTATCGCTATTACTCTGCTCGCGTGTTTAATTTTTTGATTTAGGTTAAGTGTTAAAGGTTTGTCAAACTCTTCAGGCCCATGAACGGTAAAGCTATAAGGTACACCACTAATAATGCTTGTGTACATGGCTACTTCCGCCGGATTAGTACCAAAGTGCGCGTGTATGTGATCTACATCGCTTTCTTTGCAGACTTTCGCAACGTTGCAGCTTTCCACCAAATAAATTAGATGAATTAGCAAGCTCTGCTTCGATGCAGAATGCATTTTGAATAACACTTTTATAGCTTTAAAAAAGCTCTTTGGGTTTTCTCTAATTGCACTAAAAACGTGCTTTAATAATTCAAATTTGGGCTGTTTTAGCACGTAATGCGTTTTTTCATACTCTTCGAAATCAACTTTGCTCATATCGTTCGGATCATCAGAACGCATAGCAACCCTTAAAACTTCTATACCATTCTCTTCATGCGACATTATTTCTCGTCTAATGAAGGTATGGCTTACTTTAGGGTACTGATTAATAAGATAAAGAATCTTCATTTAAGTAAAGTCCTTTTAACGACTTGAGCGACCTTCCTAAAATGACCACCCATAAATATTTTAAAAAGTTCGGAAATCCTGATATCGATCTGAGGGTAACCACTATACATAGTAGCTAACAGATGTGACTCTTCTGAGCGAGTTAATGGCTGAAGCTTATTCATCAATCGATTGAATGCAAAACGAATCTTGTCAGCAGGTTTGCCGGTTATTCTCTCGCCTTCGTGGTTCTGAATTTGGATATAAGAACGTGTGTTTACATTCAAGATATCTCCGTAATGATTAGATAACCGCAACCAAGTATCCCAATCTTGTAGTGCTGGCATCTTTTCATCGAAGCCACCTACCGCTTTCAAATAAGAAGTTTTAGTGAACACTTGGTTACCAACTACATTACCTTTTCTCAACTTCTGGTGAGTAGCTACTTTGGTATCATAACACGCTACTGGACCGCTTCTTCTATGCTCCACAACGCTGTCAAACAGCGCAGAGAATACTTTTTTATCGGCTGTATATTCATTCCATTTAATTATGAACGATTCAATTCTCCATGGCTCGAAGAAGTCGTCATCATCGAGTCCAGTTATATACTCACCTTGCGCGATTGCAATCGCCCGGTTACGGCCATAACAAGCCCCTTTAGATTTGCTACTCGTATTAAACAATGCAGTTACTATTCCGTCAGATTGCAACGACGCCAAATAGTCTTGAGTTCCATCTGTGGAACCATCGTCTGCAACTATTATTTCAATATGAGAGTAACTTTGCGCCAACACCGAATTTATAGCTCTCTCTACGAGCTCACGCCTATTGTACGTAGTTATATATACAGTTATTAACAATTGTCTACATCCCTTTTTAACGTGCTGAATAAATAAACTACATGAAGGAGCAGCTATCAAATAGCGAGCTGTCAGTGTTGCTCTCGTACTAAACTCAACATTTATTGATAATACGCCATGCAGAAACTAAACTCCTCATTCATCGTGCTTTTGGGGACCATTTACCTGAAAAACTTAACCAAAAAAGTCACTATTAATAGAATCTGTTTTAAAACGTAGCTTAGAAATATTCTTGAGAAACAGTTTTGGGTGCCGCGGGTTTATGTAATCGAAGATGCCACCATTTTGTGAATGTGACCCGCTGTGTGCAACTCGGTATATTGCACCGCGAAATGGGAGTTTTTCCAATTTGTGACCTTTGGATTTTAATATGTCAACGATCCGCTTGTGGCTGCCTAACATATCTTTAATTGTAACTTCACTATATTCATCAAAGTCTTCATCGATTCTGTAGAGCTCGGACTTGATTATGAGAGTGGTTCCACAAACATTATTTAATGCATTGTGCTTTAGAAGAAAGTTCCCCCCTGAATTCCACAAAAAACCTTTGTCTATAACCCAGCCACAAACACCCTTATTCGTAGATACAAAATTAACTATATCTTTACTTACCAGGTCGTCGTCGTCGACAATCATAAAATAGGAAGATTCCTTACTAGATTTCATTGCTTCTAATACGCGACGCCCCTTATCCAATCGAAAAGCATCTAAGAACTCTGCTTCTGAAGCACTACCTTTGTCGTGCACTAAGTTTGGCGAAAAATCGACACGAACTATAGCGACTTTTTCGTTAAATTCCGGCAACACTGCTCCGTGGTTAGCTACGATAATGATAGAATAATCGTCATTAGTTTGATTGCTAATAGAAGAAACCGTTTGTTTGAGGTTTGACACCAGTAGAGGCCAATCTTTAGCGTTATCCTGATGTCGCACAGGGATAATAAAAGTTAAAAGCATAATAAAATCTCAAAATTCATTTCTAGGTTAACTTTCACGTTTTGACCAATCAATTGCATCGCTTAATGACGTTGCACGATAAACAAGCTCTGATTCTGGGTAAAAGGCGGATATGAAGTTGTTAATTTTTCTATAGCTATTGTCTAAAACTGCGTGTTGTTTGCCAAGCAATAACGAGCATATATGGACATGTAACCTATCAGTTACAATGCGTTCTCCCCTACTTATTTGCTTGATTCCACGTGCAAAACGATTTTCTGCAGCAGCGTGCAAAGCGGATGCGAAACACCGATGTTTGTCCAATTTAGATGCGCTCTTGAGGTATCCCTTGAACTTGGCCTTTTTGACTAGGTATTTATTCTCAGTGATCCAATCCTCACACGGAATGTTATTTAGGGTTGTAGAATTTCCAACCAGATCGGCATTGATCTCTTTATCTTCTCTGAGCATTGCGAGAACTGGAAACTCAACGGAAGATTGCGGTGCTAATTTCCCAATAGAAAAGGCCATATCGGGACACAAAATCACATTGCAATCAAAGTGTTCATTTGCGAAAGCTTCTGATATTTTGTCACGAACCAGTAGTGTAAAATTTCCATGTTTACCTATTGCTCTTTTAGTTTTTTCAAGTTTTTCGGCAGATTCAAAATGAATACTTTGTGGAAATTGAATTATGTGTCTGTCTTGAAAATCCGACATTACCTTTTCACGAAAAAGTTGGTGTCCGTACCAAATATCGCCAAAATTACCTCCGCCATGAATAAATATATTACCCTCTGGGTGCATTTTTTTTAGAACTGCTGGATCATAGCTTTTTATTGTAGAAACATACCCAGGCTTAATACCATGAAAATTCTTAAGGTATTCCACTTCACCCAACCATATTGCAGAATCCCCTACATTTTTAATATCTGGAAAGTCTAATATAGGAACTTCATTATGGTCTCCTACAAGTGATTCAAAAACCGTGTTAGTTTTCGTTTGCAACTCTTTAATCAATTGCTCGTTATTCATGTTTTTTTCCTAACTTCCTATAAAAAGATTTAACGAGAGCTAAAAGCTCTTGCTCTGCTGATTGCGGCTTTCCACTAACATACCAGAGTAAATAAACCGTTGTTAAATATATTCCCCCACCACACACTATAAGCACAAATATATAAAGATACTGAAAGTTCAAAAGTTGCTTTGCGAGTACAGAATGAGATAAGAAAAAAATCAAAAGTACCATCACGCAACAGCTAAAAAATGTTCTCCAATTTGACGATATATGATGTGAGAAACCATAACCAATAATCTCTCTGGTGAGAGCTATACATATTAAAATCGAAGTTGCAGCAGATATTGCCCTAGCCCAGACGATCCCCTCAAGGCCCCAATAAATTGCCGCTACAACAACCAAGGGTAGCCTTATTCCAAACATGAGCATGTCACGATAAAATAAAGTCTTTGTTCGCCCAAATGACATAGCTAATGGGTTCACTAGTGTGACCAGAGATTGAACTGCAAATACTATCGCTAGTACCTGAACAACTATAACAGCGTCTGTCCATTTACTTCCTAAAACCAAAGGAATCAATGGTTCTGCAATGCACGCCAATCCAACACCACTAGGTATAACGATAAAACTGGTAAGAGATTGTGAACGTCTGTACGCGTTAAAAATACGGTTAGCATCATTTTTAATCATTGAAAAACTAGGAAATAAAAGTTGTCTAAGCGGAATAGTCAATTCTCTAGAAGGTAACAAAGCTAGATTATTTCCCATCTTATACAAACCCAGTGCTTTTTCGCTTACCATTTTCCCTATAAATAAACTATCAAAGTTCCAATTTATAGTATTAATTACATTACTTATTGTCATCCAGCCTGAGAAAGATAGCATCGAACGAAATTTACTGACGCTTAACTTTGGTAAGTATGGAGCAAGGAGATAAGAGGTAGAAAAGTGTACCAAATCACTTAACAGCATTCCAAATACTAGAGCCCAATAAGTTTGATATTTGTAAGCAATCCAAATAGATAAAATAAAACTAGCGATTTTAGCAAAGAAGTTAATAAGAAACTCCTGCTTAAAATTTAACTCCTTTTG
>CEUX01053604.1_pt1 | contig 10573 bp, 6 predicted proteins | sample 531361 | NCBI WGS metagenome assembly CEUX01 (sample SAMEA2622736, study PRJEB7988) | marine metagenome | isolation source: saline water (ENVO:00002010), including
CTTTGAGAGAAAGGGCTGGCGGGTTACTAGGAGGGACTGTTGGGGTTTTGGGTGCTTTGACAGGGCAACATCGGAGTCTTGGAGGACTTGCTCAATCTATGATAAGCGGTGGAGCACAGGGAGCAGGCTTGGGAGCAGGCTTGGCTAGAAAAGTGGCTGTAGGTAGAAGAGGTCAGGCTAAGGCAGACCTTAATGAGCAGATTAGAAATCAATACGCTCAAGCAAGAGCAGAAGGCAGATTACCTCCAATCAAGGGATACGCTTTCCCTCCTGTAAGCATGCAGCGCCAAGCAGTGACTGACCTTAACATAAGAGAAGCGGCTGCTCAAGAGGCAGAAAAGCAAAGGCAAGCAGAACAAATGGCTGCTGTTAAAGCCAGAGGTACTCAATTTGGTGAGCAAGATAGGGTATACGCTACTATGGGTCGACAATTCCATGATGTCATGGGCGGAGACCTGCAAGACTTAGCCCAAAGGGCAAATGTTACTCACGCTGCGCATATGCAGCAGCAGGGTCAAGCGGGTGGAGTAGATGCAGCAGGTAACCAAGTGCAAGTAATTGGTCCCGGTATGCATCCAAATATGCTCCCTGCGCCTAGCCCTTCTGCACAAGATGCTTCGGCAAATGCAGAAATAACTGATATTGAGGATGTAGGTAATCAAGAAGCAATGCAGACAGGTACTGATATGGCTGACTCTATGTCTCCAGAACAACGAGCGGCTATAGAGCAACAAATGGGCGGTATGTCGCCACAGCAACTAGCGGCTATAAACCAACAAATGGGCGGCCCTCAAGGAAATGTCATTGCTGGTGGAGACCCTGCTAAAGGAAAAGCGGCTATGATGGCTAAGTTAAACCAGTGGCATTCTCAAGGTAAAGGAAATACTCCGCAATATGCTCAGTTATGGCAGACGGTTAATGATATGGAGTGATGAGATGTGTCAGATATTGATAAACTCGTCCATGACATGGATACCGAAATGTCCCGTAAGTCGTTTGAATACTTCTTTACTGAAATGCTCGGATTTGAGTTCTCTGACCACCACAAGAAGTGGCTGGACGGACTGAACGGGCATCGCTATTATTGCGTAAAGGCGTCTCGTGACCACGGTAAATCCGTGTTTTTCATGAGTTATGCTCTTTGGCTAGGTGCTTTCAATCCCAATACTCACATCATGGTGTTCAGTCACAGCCTTGAGCAGACACTTGAACACATGCGTTTTATCAGAAATAACATTGAGACCGCTGATATCCTAAAGGGCCTCAAGCCTCAAGGAAAACCTTGGGCTAAGTCTTACTTTGAATTCACTAATGGCTCCCGTATTATGGCTAAGTCGGTTGGTGGTGCTACTCGTGGTTTCCACCCTGACGTTGTAGTATGCGACGATATTCTCTGGGGAACAACTGCTTCTGAGTTATCCCGTGCTGCAGACTGGTTCTATACGGTTCTACTTCCGGTTCTGCACCACACAGGTCGACTCATGATGGTAGGAACTCCTTTCTCTTACAACGACTTGTATGCTGAACTAGAGGATAAGGATACATTCCAAGTAGAGACATATCCCGCTATCCTACCTAATGGTGAGCCGCTTTGGCCCGGTAGATGGCCTTTAGATGCGCTTAAGGTACGTGAAGAATCGATGCCCGCTATCAAATTCGCAAGAGAGTATCTATGTGAGCCGATTCACGATATGTCCAGTATGTTCCCAATGAGTCTGTTGGAAAAGGCTCGTGATAAGAATTTGATTTTACTAAGTAAGGCTGAGCAAGACTTTGATGAAGAGGGCGAGGCACAAGGGGTATTCGGTCAGCACTTTGTCGGCTGGGACCCAGCAATTGCTTCAGATTCAAATGCTGACTATACCGCTATGACGATATTGAGAATGCTACCTAATAGTGAAGAAAAGCAATTGATTTATGCACTGAATCAGAAAGGTATGGGTAGTTCGGCACAGAAAAGGCAAATTATCCTATTGAATAATCGATTTCGACCAGACCTCATTGAACTTGAAGGTAATAACTTTCAGCGTATGTTTGAGGCCGAACTCAAGGAAATGAGGGATGATATTCCAATTAAGACTTTCATGACTACTCGACAGAAGAAAGAGAGCATGTTCATGAGTTTGCTTATGGCATTTGAGCAGGGTCGCATCAAGACACCTTGGGGTGACGAGAAGAGCAAGGAAATGACTAGGGAGTTGGAGACCCAACTCAGTAGATTCGGTATGCAGAAGAATGGTAGATTGGAATCAGTCGGTGCTCATGACGACTTAGCCATGAGTCTGGCTCTGGCTAATTGGGCTACTAAGGAGTTCAAGGGTAGCATAGTCATGCTGGATGATTACTTAGATGGATTCGATGAATGGTTTGGAGACGTGTCGCAACGACATGTAGCAGGGGTTAACTGGTTTGTAGCCTAAAGATTAAATGACACCAAAATGTGGGATAGATATGTGGCCGAGTTTGAGTGTAGGAGAGCCCCACCATTCGATTGATATGGGGCATGACATACTCAATATCATTGCATCCAGTCTGACCTCCCATCCTAATGTTGACGAAAGCATTGCTAAATCCATTGCAAGTCAAACAGTAATTGTTACAGAGGAAGACGTACCTGATATACAGTATGCTCCTTTTTCACCGACTGGTGAGGGCTGGTTTGAAGACAAGATTGGTAAGAGTGCTAATCAAATCATCAAGGATTTGAGAAAGGCCCGTAGAGTATTCAAGGAAGATAAACATGAAATTGACAACATCATATCCAACATACGTACTCTGAAGAGTATGGAAGTGGATGCTACTTTGGCTAAGTTGAATTGGGCCAATGGTTATCACGATACTATGAGAAAGATGGGACTATCTGAAAAGGATTTGAAATCTTTGAGGCTCTTTGGTAATACTAGGAAATCTGGATTGACAAGGGCTTGCAATCTTTGGGATGCGGCTGAAGACGCATTGGCCAAGTTGGATGAGTTCCAAGATGTATGGGGAGAAGAAGAGAAGAATGCTTGGGTTAACGCTATGCAGCAGAAGCAAGATGCTAGAAAGATGTGGAGGACTGCTTTACATCAATTCGACAACCTTTCCAAAGAACAACAGAAATGGCTGAGAATGGCCAAGGCTGAAATGGAAGTAAAGGGGGCTATGTCTGCTAGAGGTATTACTGAGAATCTTATCGAAAAGGGAGTGGGTCGAGTTAACTCTACCCGCCTATCCAAATTACTCAAGATGTATGGTGAGGAAATCAATATTGTCAAGGGTCCTAGAAAGAGCGAATACATGGTATTGTCCAGAGAAGGGCTGATTATCAAAGACCCTTGGGCTTATGCAGCAGGCTTCCTTGATGCTGATGGCTATATCACCATCACTGAAAGAGGTGAGCCTCGTGCTGGATTCATTGCTACGGGCGAAAGGGGTCGGATGCATTGTGAACAGTTGCACAAGAACCTAGGTGCAGGAGTCCTACAACTTGACCAGAAGGTGTACAAGAACGGTCAGCGTAGCCAGCATCGTGTTAGTTTCTACGCTAAGGATGATTTGCGTAAACTCCTTGATAATATCACTCCCCATCTTAGAATGAAAGACATGCAGGCTAAGGCAGTTATGGCTTACTTGGGTGAGAAAGACCCGGTCAAAAAGACTCAACTCAAGCGGTTTGTTCAATTTTCCAACCGAGACGGAACAGCCAAAGGTGAGGAGTCACTCCGACAATGGGGAGTGGACCGAGATACAGTGATTAGTTGGGCGGAGGTGTTGTAATGGCAGAGAAGAAAGGAAGAGTAGGAAGACTATTGGATTCAATTACCAATCCATTCCGCAGAAGAAGGACCCCCGAGCCGCAGATGCCTCTTTGGACTACTGGTATTCAAGAGCCAGTGCTTGTTCAAGGTATTACTATTCCAGCACTTTATGCGGTTGCTAATGAGAATTTGATTTTGAGAACGGTTCTCAGCACATTACAACAAGAAATATTCCGACGTGGTTACTATTGGGAGAAGAAGTTCACCAAGAAGTGTATGTCTTGTGATGCTGAATTCCAGCATGACATCGATACTTGCAAGGATTGTGGGAATACGGATTTAATAGAGCCTGACCCAAATCAACTAGTATATCCAAGGTGGCTACTTGACCAGCGTAATTCTATGGAACAGACATTCATGGATGTACTGCGTGAAATTGAGTATGATTTGAATATCACTGATGATGCGTTCCTAATTCTCATCAAGGAGTATTACATGGACCCTGAGACGAATGAAATGGCATTCTATAGAGTCAAGGAAATTGTAAGAGGCGACCCTATCTTCATGCGAATCATCGCAGACAAGCGAGGAGTTAGAGGCGGTCGCTTCAGAGTTTGCCCTATTCACCGTTCAGAAGTGAAGTCTTATTCTGATGATGACAAGCATTGTCCTACCTGTGGTACTGAAATGGAAGATGTACACCATGTCAACACTGCTGGAAGTGGTAAGACTCAGTATTATGTTCAGGGAGAAGTCATTCATGTAAGTAAGTATCAGCCTTCCAAGTTGTACGGAAGGTCTCCGGTATCCACTCTCTGGCGTCAGGCCATGACCTTGACTGCTATGGACAATTACATGTACACTGCTTATTCCAAGCGCAGAATACCAAGAGGTATTCTCAGCATTTCGACGGATAATCTTGAATCCATGAAGTCATTCTGGAAGGCAACTGATGAAAAGTTGGAACGTGACCCGCACTACATTCCAAAGATTGCAACTGAAGGTACAGGCAAGGGTGGAGTCAACTGGGTCAAACTCATGGATAGCCTTGAGGAAATGCAGTATATTCCTGCCCGTGATGAAATGCGTCAACGCATTGCTGCATTCTACGGGGTGTCCAATGTATTCATGATGGATACCGGTAAGTCCGGTGGTCTCAATAACGAAGGTATGCAGATTCTCGTAACCAACCGTGCTGTAGAATTCGGACATAAGGTCTACACTGAACATCTATTTCCACGTATGGCTGAGCAGATGGATATCAGTGATTGGAAATTGACACTGTATCCGAATGAAGAAGAAGATGAGGTCACTCGTCTACGTCGTGATGAAATGGAAGTCAACATTGCTCAGCGTATGATGATGATGGGCTATCAGCCTACTCTGGTTGAAGATGCTAATCGGGATATTCGATTCATCTACAAGCAGCCAGACCCAGCCCAACAACCGCCAATGCCACCCGGAGGTGGGGGTATGGGTATGGGTATGCCTATGGGCGGTATGCAGATGGGTGGTGGAATGGGAACGCCCGGAGCACTACCTAGCCGTAATATCCCACCACAGTTAGCAGCACAGATGGGTCGACAAGCACAGGGTGGTATGGGTCAACCCGGTGGAGAGGGGATGGGAATACGCACTCCAAGTGGGCCGGCCAGCCCTCAAAATCGAACCTCGATGGGAGCAGGTGCTCCCTTCTCCAGTGTACAGCAAAGAGGACCTCCTATGAATGGAGTTCAACAGGCTTCCAAAAATATCCTAGATGCCCGAAATTTAAGGGGTGCTTGAGGAAGGTTAAAGTTTAGGCATGTAGTGGGTATCGAACATGGACCTTAAGAAGTTGGACCCTATGGCCCGTAAGATGCGTAATCATGTAGATGCATTTTACAAGGCTCTTGAAGAAAATGATGGCTTTGCTGCTCGCAATCACATCAATGAAATTACCAAGTATGCTGATTACTTGAGCACTGATATTGAAAGCGCTGTCATTAAGCAAGACAAAGCAATCGGTGTTAACGACATTTACGCTGGCGGAGTACCTGTCATAAAGTCGCAGGAAATCCAGCCAATTCATGAGACAACTGAAAATGTCCTTCCGGGTACTATCCGCACTAGCAGGTACGGTAAACTCAACAGGCCTCTATCCAACAGAACACTTTGAGGTGATTGAATGAGCGACGAGAGGGAAAATGTCGCAGAGCGCCTTATGGGTGCTTTGATTACAAAGATGGAGAGTATGGATGTAGGTTTACAGATGCTGAAGGCTGAAAATCAACAGTTGAAGGAAATGGTCCAAAACCCAGCACACTTGTTAAGAAAGGCAGGATTTGTATCTGTCTCGACTAGTCGACCTACTGATGTTATCGAAGATGGTTTTAGAGGCGATGTCGAAGAGTTCATCCTCAAAGGAGAGGACGGTCAAGAAATATCAATGCCGACTTCCAATGCCGACTTCCACAAGATGGAGTGGGCTGATATTCACGCTTTGGCTGAACAAGCCAAGGATGCAGGAGCAATAGGTAATCAAATAGAGTGATTAAGATGAGACCAAGATTTGAGCAAGGGAACGGAAAAGCACAGGAACTCCTCAAGGCTGCACTTGACCTTGAGGCTAGGATTTCCAAGAAGGAAGGTAGTCAGCCAGATTACTCAGGTCAGAAGGAAGGCTCTATGGAAGGCTCTTCTCGATTTGAAACACAACCGGGAAAGGTTCCTAATGTATTCTACAATACCAATAATGTATCGGCAGAGGTAGAAGATGTCAAGAACGAAGGGGCTTCTTCTGAAAAGAGCAACGTACTTGACAAGCCTACTCAATTCCCTGACGCTTACAAGGACCAGACAAAGTACAGAATCAATGAATCAGGCGGCGACGGTCCAACTATGACCGATGTGAAAAAGTCCGTAGACCGATTGTCCAGCCGTCTCCTATAAGCGGCTGGTGGTGTGGATGCGTGAAACTCCTCTCGATATCCTAGATAGAGCGAGAAGGACTTTTGTAGCATCTTTGATGGATAGTATTGGTAAAGCCGATTCTGGTGCTGATTTTTATTACGCTGCCTTGAGCGCTAAGCGTAGAGGATATATTCTCGATGGGCAAGATGATGGCCTCGTCAAGATGTTTTATTCGGTAATGAAAGAGGAAGAAGGCCCTACCGCTTCTCAATCATACGACTTAGAGGCTGAGGCAGCGGTTGGACCGGTGGGTATGGGCACTGGTTCAGGTCAACAATCAATCGCTACTTATCTTAGCCATCAGGCAGGTCAACAGTTTGTAGATAGCCCTTCTTACCAAGATGGGAGAGTGGTGCCTGCCTTACTAGATGTCGAAGGTAACATTAGCGCCAATCGAGGATTTGCGGGTGCGCATATATCCATGCTTGAGGGGAATGAAAAAGACCCCTATGGGACTCACAATTTCTTTGATGAAAGGTTCAACCCTCTTCATAACAAATACCATGACCATGTTGGTGACTTCTATTATGATGAAGATGGTAATTCCCAAAGCAAGATTGATGCTGAAAAGGAATGGTTATGGGAACAGCATCATATGGATGGCCCTCAGCAATTTTTGAGAAATCATAACCAGTATGGTAAGTTGACAGATAATGCCACTAACCACGCCTTGTATGAGCAGGATTATGATAATTGGACAAGAACTCATGACGCTGCTACGGATAGCAGAATCAAAGGAAAGGTAGCGGAATTAGAAGAGATGGGGATGTCTGAAAAGCAGATTGAGCATGAATTAAGAAAAATGCACATCGCAGACAAGAAAGCAGATTGGGCGGGTAATTTAGGATTCTGGGATTATATGCTTGGTATGGAGTGGTTAACTCCTGAAGAGCGTAACGAAGCATATGAGCATCTAGGTAAGCATGGGGTTTCTAATCGGCATCGTCCACTTACAATAAACGGTATCAATTATGGTCCCCGCTTTATCCGTAATTTTCACCAAAGGTTCGCAGGCCTGTATAACATGTGGACTAGGCCTCCCGGCCATCCGGGCGAGACCATGAAGAATCGACCGATTGGATTACCAGACGCACAGAATACACGCTTAGAAAATCTGGAGGCTATGACAAGGCATCAAGGTAAGGGTAAAGGTACTACTTGGGATGTGGCTATGCAGCACCTTATGTCCAATTTATCAGAAGACGAATATGAAGGTGATGCTAGTCGAGCAGGTATACCTTATATTCATGATGATGAAGATGGAAGAAGGTCAATACAGTTTCATACTGATAAGCAAGTAAATGAGACTGATGAAGGAATATCTGCAGAAATGGTAAGGTTGTTACTGAATGTAGATGACAATCGCCAGTTGTTTGAGTCTGGACAACACCCAATTCATGGTGATAAATGGAATAAAGAAGACAGCCCTTTCACTCAAGAAGAAGTCGATGACTTTTACAATATGCTGGCAAGAGAGTCTAGTCAGAACAAAGGGGCGGGTAGGATAAGTAGAAACAACGCTCATATGCACTTTGGTACTTTCCTAGACCCTGAGTTTTATCATCAGTTTTTGACCCCCGATATGTTAGAACAGGGGGATACAGGTACTTTGTCGACTTATTGGCAAAGGCCTTGGATGAAAGGAGGAATGGGCAAACAGGCCAATGACCTATACAATCTACTGCATCAGCACAGTATATTGCCTGAAGAATGGGCTTCTGCTGATGTAATGCAGCCTCCCTCTGAAGTAGAAAGAGAAGAGGAATTAGTAGAATCAGATGACCCTTATGCAAATATTTTTGCAGAAATAGCAGCAAGAGAAGCGGAGCCTGAAGAAAAGCCTGCAAAACCTAAGCGGGCTAAGGCTGCTCGGCTAAAGGAGTATGAAAGAAGTTTACTTTTCAATCATTTTGGACATGGCCTATTTACTCATCACGAGGTGGATGAAGAATCGGGCTCAATCACTAACCATGGTATGATACCGTTCATAGGGCCGTTTGGTCAACCTAGTCATGAGTTAACTAGAATGGTGACAGGTAAAGGAGGCATTCCTAGAAAAGTAACCGTCGCAGATGTAGGTGATGTTTCTGACATGGAATTAAATCTGAACCCTAAAGGCGTTAGGGAAAGTAGTAGAGTAAAGGGAACTGCGGGCACAAAGAGGAACACCGCTCGCCGGAGACTTAGCCTATCCCCTAAATTTCATAATGAGACTTATGGGAAACTACATGATTTGAGAAGTGCAAAGGGTGATGCTTCCTTTGCCCCCCTTAAAGAATCCATAATGGCACAGGGTGCCCAGCAGAATTGGGACCAGAAGCGACTTGATACTGAACTTGCTGCGGCAAAGGAAGAATTTTTGAAGAATAGAAATGTACAGACTAAGAATAAACATGCAGAGTTAAATGGATATTTATCAGGTACCTATCCTACAAAGCACCCTGATATTCATACTGGTTCAGTTTATGATATGGAACCTTCTTTGAGAATGAACTCTCATGAATATCACACGCTTGGTACTCTGATTGGTGCTGCTAATCCTACTCCTGCTAGTAGAATACAAGAGTTAGGCCGTCCAGAAACTGTGCATACACTTGAATATCCTGAAGATTTAGAAGGTCTCAAGAGCCATAGAATAAGACCTGAAAGACTTGATAATGCCATTCGTGATAAAGAAGAGGAATTAAGCAAAGTCAATTCCAAGACTCATCCCCAATTGCATCGAACACTCAGCGCAGAATTGGATGATTTGAAGAGTCAGGCTGAGTTCGTACAACACACACCAAGCGATACTAGGGAATATACAAGCGACCCTAGAGTAGTTCGGTATAATCCAGCAGGTCAAGTTTCACTTATAGGTGCTCCAGAAGAAGGCGGGATACATCCTCAAGATGAAGAGCGGTATAAATTGTTGAGTGAGAAGGTCAATGAATTAAGTCTTGAACTTGAAGATGCAAGTGAAGAAAGAAAGAACGCTTTACATTCAGAAATTAAAGAGTACAATGACGAGTTGAATCGATTGGAAAGGCGTATGACTGAGCCAACTCATACCCCCTACGTAGGTGCACATGTGCCTCAAATGGTCGCAAACAAACTTGCTGCCGATACTCAAGCGATAGCAGATGCAGGCGAACAGGTCGTTGGTGGAATGAATCCAGAAGTTTACAACGCTATTTTTGGAGAGCATCTACCTTTGGAAACTTTGGAAGCAAACATCAGGATGTTCGCTAGGGCTATGAACGATTACTTGCATACGGCTCCTTCAGAGCACCATGGCTTGACTACTACAAGTATGGGGGAATCTGAAGTAGAAAAAGAAATGGCTGGAGCGGATGCTGCTTATGATATCAAAGGTACTGTTCACAATAATCCATTTAGAATAGGTATTCAGCAATTGATAAATCCTGAGCAAATGGCTGAAGATTTAGGTTTGGATTATACTCAGCCTCATGTACAGAAGACATTGGATAGGCTTAGGAATGATGTATTCATGCCTAAGATTAACTCTCTTGAGCAATCTGAAAAACAGAGTTTCAACATGCCTGCTATGACGCTGGCGCAATATCTGAAAAGCAAGGGTCTTATTGACCAAGATATTGATTCTCAGTATGTGTCAGATATATTGAGGACAAGGGATAATAGAAGTGAAGAATACAAAGCATACTCTGAATTGGCTAGCCAAGTAAGTCGTGAGGCTCGTAAACTAATGCCTCAGAAGAAACAAACTGGAGAAGCCATGACTGGTACAGAAGGTGTGGAAGAACTTAACGAAAAGTTAGGATTAAATTTCCACATTAGTCATAATCCTGACCACAGAAAGGATTTGGGAACTGGACTATCAGTTCAAGGAGGAAAGGGGAAAAAGGATACAGTTGGTTACA